>ULXO01017656.1_pt1 | contig 14029 bp, 11 predicted proteins | sample 1961391 | NCBI WGS metagenome assembly ULXO01 (sample SAMEA4835841, study PRJEB28245) | human gut metagenome | biome: gut microbiome; material: fecal sample | place: Denmark | collected 2008 | reverse complement strand
GTGAAGCAGAAAATCTGCGTGAAATGATCCAGAAATTTAAAGTTGCAGAAAATAAAAATTAAAAACGGTGCAAAAAATTATTGATGTTGAATTTACATATAAAGTTGTCGCAGGTAGGAACTATAATTTGACTTGTGACATATATAAATGCGGGAAAAGGATGCAATGAGAAAATGTGCGTTATTGGTTTTAAACTGATAACGCACATTTTAAATTATATGAATAGTAATATCATCGCAAAAAAGCATAAAAGTAGAAAAAGTTAAAAATATCGTGGATATAGTGCTAGAATTGTTGAAAAAAGTAAGTTAAAATACAGGAAAACAACAAGTGTAAAGGGGAAATTTTATGGAATATTCAGCAATTTTTCATGATATGGATAAAAGGTTTAGCTATGCAGTTGATAAGGATTTATTTGTGATACGCGTGCAGGTAAAAAAGGATGATATGAAGGAGGTAATCCTTCACTATGAGGACAAGTATATACCTATGGAGCGTAAGGATACCAGAAAGACAGTTCCGATGAAGAAGGTTGCTGTCTCACAGTTTCATGATTATTATGAAGCACAGATAAAGATGCATTTGATCTGTCTGCGTTACTTTTTCGAATTTACGGACACGCAGGGAGAAAAGGTATATTATGGAAATTATGAGTTTGATAAGGAATGCATTACAAACAGGGACAGAATGTTTGACTGTCCGCAGAACCTCCGGGAGGAAGAGATGTTTGAGGTGCCGGAGTGGGCAGCAAACAAGGTCGTGTATCAGATTTTCCCATCCCGTTTTGCAGCTACGGAGCCGGTAGACAAAGAACTGTGGTATAAAGCACCGATTACGCCTATGGATGATCTGCATGGAAATCTCAGGGGAATCATCGAACATATGGATGATATTCAGAATCTGGGAATCGATGTGCTGTATATGACACCTATCTTTCAATCAAATTCGTGCCATAAGTATGATACCACGGATTACTACCAGATAGACCCGTCCTTTGGAACAACAGAGGATCTCAAAGAGCTGGTACAAAAAGCGCATGAGCGTGGTATGAAGGTAGTCCTGGATGCGGTATACAATCATACGGGAAGAGAATTTTTTGCGTTTGCGGATATCCTGGAAAATGGTGAAAAATCCAAATACCGGGACTGGTATTTTATTGATGGATTCCCACTTAAAAGCGAATGGGGAGAGATCCCAAACTTCAAATGTTTTGGTTATTATGGCGGAATGCCAAAGTTAAACCTGAAAAATCCTGAAGTTGAAAAATACATTACGGATGTTGCATGCTACTGGATTAAGGAATGCGATATTGACGGATGGAGACTGGATGTAGGAGACGAAATCAGCCATTTCTTCTGGAAGAATTTCAGAAAGGCAGTAAAGGCTGTGAAGAAAGATATGCTGATCATTGGGGAAATCTGGCATTATGCAGGAGATTTCCTTGAGGGGGATGAATGGGATACAGTCATGAATTATCCATTTTACCTGAACCTGATCGATCTGCTTGCAGACGAAAAGATTACGGTCAGCCAGTTCGTACAAAATCTTGGATATTTGAAGGGACGCTTACACAAAAACTGCTATCCCCTTATGTGGAATCTGATCGACAGCCATGATACCGCAAGATTTTTACATCTGTGTAACAACAATAAGAAAAAGCAGCATCTGGCAGCCGCTTTTCAGTTGTTATTGCCAGGAATGCCTATGATTTATTATGGAGATGAGTATGCGATGCCGGGAGCAAACGATCCGGACTGCAGACGGGGTATGTACTGGGATGAAGAATACCAGGACAAAGAGATGTATGAATGGTACAAGCGGCTGATTCAGGTCCGGAAAAGCCATGCATGCATTGTAGAAGGCGAACTGGCTGGGATCGTTACGGAAGATGAGGAAGGGACAATTGTCCTGATCAGAAAAAATGGCGAGGAGACCATTGCCATGATTTTCAACTGCAGCAGCAGTGCAAAAAAATTTAATGAGTACACGCAGAAGTACAATCTGCTTACCGAAAACACCTTTGATGGAAATGTAGAGGGGTTTGATGCTGCGGTAATCGTGCTTTAAGAAGCCTTACGGCAGATGGTTTCCCGGGAGTTTGTCTGTGGGAAGAAGAGGGAAAGCACCAGTATTTCTGGTAATGTAAAGTACGGAGGATGATATGACGAATGTAAAAAAGAAGGATGGAAAACGGTTTGGGGCAATCATACTTAGCCTGATATTATTGCTTTCCCTGGTGTTTCCGTATCCTGTGATGGCAGACCAGACAGCGGCAGACCAGACAACGGCAGCTTCCGTTTATGCCATTCACAAGACAGGTGATGATAAGGAAAATTTTGTGATTGTTATCATGGGTGAGGGCTATACCCGGGAACAACAGGAACAATTTTTGAAGGATGCAACGGCAAAAGCACAGGGGCTGCTAAAGTGGTCCCCTTATAAAGAGTATTCCGACAGGATCAATATTTATGCAGTACAGACGGTATCCAGTGAAACTGGTGTGGGCGTGATGTATGGGGAGTCGAACCCGGACACATATTTTCATGTGCAGGCATTCGGAAAATCCTGCTATTTTGCAAAGGACGGGGAAGATAAAGCCAGGGCACTGAGGGCAGAGCTGGAGAGCAGATATCTGGATACCGGTGCAGCCGTTGGAACCATCCATATCATTTGTAATACGACTGCGAATATTGGTTCTTCTTCCAATGCACTCTTTTCTTTTTCGGCAAATTCGGGTGAGAATGAGCAGGGGGATGTCATGACCCATGAAATTTCCCACAGCATCGGAAGATTAGGCGATGAATATGATAAAAAGATGCAGGGAGAAAATATTTCCGATACCTCGGACCCGGATAAAATTAAATGGCATAAGATGCTGGGATTCCGTGGAATCGGAATAACGGCAGCAGGAACAGAAACGGTATTTGCACCGAGCCGCGTCTGCATGATGAGGGATCTTGGGAATCCGTTCTGTGAAGTGTGTAAGATGGAACTGGCGCGGAGATTAAATAACCGTGATTATGTCAGCAGGCAGGCATCTGTTTATGTGTGCGATCCTGAAATTACAATTCCGCATAGCAGGACAGGAACACTTGACAGGGATAGTGACCAATACCGGATCGACGAGAAAAATATCACAAAAGCAAATGGACAGGACCTGGAATTCCGTACAATCGTACAAAATATAGTGGATGCCAAACAGCATTTGAAGATTACTTTCCGCATTATTGGAGCAGACAATACAGTCAAATATGAAAAAGAAGAAACATATACCGTTCCGCCACTCAGTAACTGGTATGATCCGGATGCAGCCAGAGAGTCCCTTTCTGTCACACTTCCTGCGGTAACTGGTCTGGTTTCCGGGGACAGACTGGAAGGAAAGATCATAGATGAGGACACTGGGAAAATTCTGGCTGACAATCAGACGGCAGGACAGGCGTGGAGTACCGTAACGATTCGTTATATGCTGCAAAACGAAGACGGAACCGAAACAACAGTGCCTGATACGGCACCCGCGACAGTATATGTACCAAAGAATTCTGCGTATACGTTAAGAAGTCCGGATTTATATGGATATACATGTGTAGGAAACAGTGCAAATCAGGGAGAAATAAACATCACAGAGGATCGCCAGGAGATCACTTATTATTACCGGAAAAACAGTGAGATGCCGGAAATACAAACCGTACCTGTCCGCGTAACTTATGATGGAAAACCCCATACATTTGATATCAAGCAGGAAGATGGTGTACAAATCAGTTACAGTTTGACAGAAAACGGATCGTATACACAAACGGAGATGCCGTTTTACACAGAAGCAGGCCAGTATAAGATTTATTTTAAAGCGGAAAAGGCATCTTTTATTCCAACATACGGGGAGGCTGTCCTGGAAATCGAAAAGGCTTCCACCAGCATGCAGCTGACTGCAAAAACCGATACGGTCAAAGGTGCGGGGACAGTAGAATTACAGCTTTGCAGACAGGGGATTCCGGAAGATGCCGGGATAAAAGTAACCTGTGATGTTTCCGGGATCACATTAGAAGAAAAGGGAACGGATCACTGGATGGCAACGCTTCCGAATGAAACGAAAACATATACGTTCACCGCATGTTATAATGGGAATGGCAACTATACAGGAAGTAAGGCAGATTGTCAGGTCCGTGTAACGGCGGATCATTCCCAGACCGGGGGCGGTTCTGGTGGAAGTTCCGGAGGCAGTTCAAGTGGCGGTTCCGGCGGAATATCCGGAGGCGGTTCAAGTGGAGGTTCTGGCGGCAGTTCGGGTGGAAGTTCCGGAGGCAGCTCCGGCGGAGGTTCCGGTGAAAATGCCGGTGGAAGCACGGACGGATCATCTGGCAATGTTTCACCGGATTCCGGCACATTACCGGCACCGGATCATGCAAAAGAAGAACCGGGGAATGTGACACCGCCACCCGCAGCAGATACGTCCGTTTCTGTTAAGGATATTAATGTCAAAGCAAAAACTGCAGTTAAAAATAATACGGTCAAAGTGAAGAATATTGCAGCAGTTTTGAAAAAAGAAATTACAAAGGCAGAAAAAGAACAGGGTGGCAGGATAAAAGACCTGTCTGTTGAAATAACTTTTGATACAGGAAAAGCTAAAAACTGGAAGAATCTGCATCTTGAAATGGATAAGCAGGCGGTAAATTTACTTGTCAAAAAGAATGTAAAAGAATGGAAGGTCAATGGTGGCAATGTAAATCTTACCTTTGATTCGAAGGCATTAAAAGAATTAAAGAAAGAGATGAATACAGCTGTGGTTATCAAAATGAAACAGGCTGACAAGAAAAATCTTTCTGCCAGGGCAGGGAAAATTATTGGAAAACGTCCGGTTTATGATTTTTCCGTCACAGGAATCAAGAAAAAGCAGTCGTCTGTCCTGAAAAAGGGACGGATCAGGGTCGCTGTTTCCTATAATGCTTCGAAAAAGGAAAAAGACAAAAAGATTTTTGCATATAAAATTGATAAATACGGTGCAGCAGTTAAGATACCGGGATCTTATTATGATTCCGATACAAAGACCGTTAACTTTGTAAGCCGTGGGTTTTTCACAGTTGCAGTAGGCTGTGAAAAGTGATGAAATATAAAAAATCATCGTTCACGTTAAAAAAACTGTAATTCATGTCGAAAAATACAAAAACCGGTTTTGATTTGGTATAATAATAGAACTCATTTTAGTAAAAATGAGTTCATACCGTGAATGATGGAGGGGATAACAATCATCGTTTTAGAAGAAATATTAATGGCAAACGGATTGACCGTGTTAATGATGTGGTTCCTTTTGTTTTGCAGACGAAAGAACAGAGAGAGCCTTCATGTGGGAGATAAAATATATGATGGAATAGCAATCGTAAATTTAGTGGGGGCATTGTCTGAAACCATTGCTTTTCTCGTAGATGGAAAACAGTTTACTGGCAGCCGGCAGATTAATTATATCTCTAACAGCATATGCTTTATAGGGACAGTCAGTATGGGTATGCTTTGGTGTATGTACGTGGAATTGCGTATCTATCGAAATTATAAAAGAATGGTTCAAAAAGCAGGAGTGGAGATATTTCCCTGGCTGGTAGAAGTAATTATGGTTTTATGTAATCTGTTTGGAACAGGGATTATGTTTAAAATATCCGGGGAGAATGTATATCAGAGAACTGCCGGTGTGCTGGTGGGATATATTTCGCTTGTCATATATTTTGCTTACAGTATCTATCTGGTGTATCATTCCAAAAAACAAGGGGTTAACCTGAATTTTTTCCCGGTGATCTATTTCGTTGGTCCTTGTTTTGCAGGTGTAGTTCTCCAGTTCCTTTTTTATGGAATTACATCATCATGGGTGCTGGTTGCGGTCGCATTGATATTTGTGCAGATGCAGTCATACGCAGAGAGTTTGTATATGGATGAGCTTTCCGGATTATATAACCGGAGATATTTTAATGCGGTGCTTGCGGAAAAGAAAATTGCAAGCCATAAATCCTTATATGGAATCATGATGGATGTAAACGATTTCAAGTGTATTAATGACAATTTAGGTCATAGTACGGGCGATAAGGCTATTTGTACGTTGGGAAATATACTCATCAGATCCATACCGGATGATGGTATGGCAATCCGGTATGCGGGAGATGAGTTTATTGTGCTGCTGTCAGGTGTTGATACGGAGCGTGTCTTAGCGACAATGGAGGAGATTAACCGTAATCTGTCCCGGTTTAATGAATCCGGGATAGAACCGTTTCATTTAAGTGTTTCCATGGGATACACGGAATTTGGGACAGAAGATGATGCAGAAACTTTTTTAATGCATATGGATGAGAAAATGTATGAGGAAAAACGGAAATATCATATGCGAAAGAAATCAGCCGGTTTGGAAAATAAAGTATAGCATTACGTTCCTGCCATTTGTCCGATAACTGGTTGCAATGGCACAAGAAAAGAAAATATTATAATCATCAAACGAGTAGCAGACTGGTGTAAATCCGGTTTTGCTGCTCGTTTTTATATTTATGGTTATAGGCAGGGATGCTCCGGATTTCAAGACAATAAATAACCGTGTTATGGTTGATGGAGAGGCATTTTTTGTTTTATGAGAAAACCAGTTACCCATATAGATAACTGGTTTTTAAGGGATAATGTTAATGAGTATGTGCGATAGTGGAGTTATCAAGAAGTGTTCGTAAGGCATCCTGAAGGACTTGTGAGCAGTTGATTCCGCGCTTGTCAGCAAGACGGACCATCCAACTTGGAAGAGAAACATTTTTTCGAACGGCGCGAGTATCTGTCTGGGCACGATATTCAATGGTATCTGCGGAAATCAGGGAACAGATTGTGCCGGCATCAACACTTAATTTTTCCTGTGGTGATGGAGGAGCAATCGGTTCGCCTTCATCCTCTGCAACAACAAGCCATGCGCTCATTGCATCGGTAATTTGGTCAATTGCATCAGAAAGACTATTGCCAGTAGTGATGCATCCAGGAAGATCAGGGACTTTTGCGTAGTATCCAGATCCGTCCTCGATAGGTGTAAACAAAGCTGTATAAATATATTTCATAGTAACCCTCCTATTTGGAAGCAGGAAACATATTTAATGCATCCTGCTAATATTGGCTTCCTTGAAGATGTACTTCATGTCGTTTTCATTGAAATCGTGTCGTTTGACAGGTACGGTGCTGTGTGTCTGCGGATTGTAGTAAATGTCGTGATTAGCACCGTGGCGTTTCAATTCATAACCGGAAGCACTGAGTTGTTTAATCGTTTGTTGCCTTGGATTCATTATGTACCTCCTTTAATTATATCATACACAATATTACACAAAAGTCAACTAAAATACACAAAAATACACAAGAAATAAAGTGAATGTGCACTACGGAATTTTCCAAATCAGCCGGAATTGTTTTTACCGGAGGCGGCGGATTGTGCAGAGAGTCATGAAGCAGAGGTTGGGGCGGATTGTGGAGGAGCAGGTCGGACAGTTGAGGATGGTTTGGCAATAATTTTTATTTGATATAATCGAACACATGTTTTATTATATAGGCATATAGGGAGGTAGCAAATGGGAGAAAAGCTAAGCAATGAACTTACGGATAAAGAAAGAGAAATGTATGAGTATATTGTAAAATATATGGAAGAAAATTTAATTTCTCCATCTTTTCAAGAAATCTGTAAAGGAGTAAACACAAAATCAAAGTCATGTGTGGGGAACAATATTTTCAGTTTTGCATACTGATTGTTGCTATTATCAATCTGATCGTAATGATCTTTTCTAACCATAAAAAATAACCGCCCCTACCAAAGACCGGTTATTTTTTAAAACTAACTTTGGCAAACCGCCTACACGGTATTGCTTTTTGTATTTTCATAATACCATTGCGTAATTTTTTGTCAATGATTTAAAGATCTTTGCTGGATACCATTAAATTGTTTTATTATCTGCGAACAATTTCTAATCGTTCGCGCTGGATAAGTTTTTCATACTGTCTCAATTGAAATACTGTCTACCTGTGCACTTAAATGATTTTAGACACCAGATCCATATCTATTATAGAGTAAGATCAGTATAAGCAAAACGAGTATCACTATATATCTTTTTTTCATTATTATAAATAACTTGAAGCATAGAAATTGGTTTTACTCGAATAAGTTTGCGATGTAATCTTTACAATTCCTACATTTCCAACTCCAACATAAGTATCAAGATTTCCAGAACATTTTAAGGTAATACAGGAGGAAGTACATGTGGTTTTGTTACTTTGTCCAGAAAGTTTATATGTATATATAACAAAGTCAGAATCTACGCTTGCATTAGAAGCACTTGCATTTGTCCAGTGCTTTCCACTATAATATCCAACGGCATCACAACTATATATAATATATAGAGATGAACATTATAATTCCCGCAATTTCATTTCATTTATTTTCTTTTTGCGCGTAATCGTTCTATTTCTTTTTATCCGATTATAAATTGATATAACAGCAGGAATATTTGTAAGTATAAAGATAATGATACAATTATGTATCTTATCCTTTATAGACATCTGATTTTCGGAAACGAAACTATATGAGAGTGTCAATAACCCCTGCTTCTCAACGCGTTCAAAACTTTCTGGTTCAAAATTCAGATACACTATAATTAATACGATTGAAAGAACAAGAAAAATAATTGGTGTTAATGATACGGTAGTTGTTCTTCTTTTTTTATTTAAATATGATTCTAAAAAACGTACACAAATAATGGTTAATGCCATTATTATTACGATGAATAAAATGGTAGAAAATTTCATTTATTCTCCTTTTTGCTCTCTGTATTTTTTTATCAATATTTTTGCTGTGTCAAAATCAAGTTGATCATCTATTACCATTTTTTTAATTAATGAAATATAAGCGTCATTTTCTATTTGATCATTCATTTGCATTTTTTGTATAAGTCGATCAAGTCTCAATCGCACGGTAGGATATGTTATATGATACAATTTTGCAACCTCTTTTAAAGAGCCAGATGACATAACAAAATTTTTTATAAATGTGATATCTTCATCACTTAAATTGTATATCCATTCTTGCGCTTTTCGTCTCATTACCAACCCCTTTCTTTAATATTGTTGATATTATCATTTAATAATGTTAAAGTCAACTGCTAATATTATGTTATTTACATCTTTTTATCTTAATAATCATTCGAAACCTCAAACTTGTAAAGATAAGGTTTTCAGATTCGAGGTTACTCTCAACCCCCTTGCTTTTGTTTATATTTCTTCAATCATCAGTTATAAAAAACAGAAGCATTTTAATCAGTTCACCATATCGGTTTCATTTATATTGGAAGCACAAGGTGTAGAGCAGAGATTGTCCGTGTCGGGTGGGTGGAGCAACTAAGAAATTGTTTGGTATTACAGCGGAAGAACTTTTGAAAAAAGCACGGTAAAATGCTGACTTATCAATTGAAAAATAATTATTTTGTATGGAATATCTGCATGGCTCCATAAGTATGCGGCAAATGCGGAGCCGTGGCCTTTCTCGACGGGCAGGAAAAATTCCGGCAGGTTGCGCACGTATTACACAATTGCTTGAGATTGGCGTGTGTTGTTGTATCCAGATGCAGGATCAGCGTTGCTGTCTTAAGCGGCCGGAGCATCTGCCCCTCGGTAAGCTGGATGCCATCCGGGGCAAGCCGCCCATAAATCTGTGGGAGCAGGTCAAGGGAATAGGTATCTCCCAGAAAAGATAATTCTGCAAGATACAGGCGGCTCTGACGTTCTACCACATGTGCAAACTCTTCATAAGCCTTTGACAAAAGCATCAGGCTGATGCAGTCCACAATGTAAGCCTCCTGGATCTGTTCATGGTTCAGATATAATTCCGACAGTTCATCCACTCCGTTTCCAAGCGTCACAAACCCATAGGCATAGTGAGGCAGGGAAACCCCGTCTAAATCCTGAGCCAGAGAGTAATACGCATAGGATTCAACCAGGGGAAGAAGTGCCGTATAAATTGCCTGAATATGAGGCAGGTCATCCGGAGGGAAATGGAAACGGCTGCAAAATTCGTTCCAGTCACCGGAGGATAATCCGGGAGTAAGTTTACATTTCATGGGATGCATCCTCCTTATCGGAAGCAGCCATAACGGCTGCAATTTCCTGAAAGCGGCCCGTGACCTTATCATAGTTCTTTCGGTGATGGGGAAAGCCACAGTTTATGCAGGATTTGATACCATTTTTTAAATATTCACAGTTTCCACCACAGGATTTCCCGAGTGTATAGAGGGGACAATAACAAAACAGACAGTTAAAGTCCTCCTCCGGAATTCCTTTATGGCATGGAAAATATTCACATTTTTTATTTTGAAAAAACTTATAATATTCGCTCAAAATGGTTTCCTCCAATCAAAGCACAATCATAGCATAATTATATCGGAACAACAAGCGGATCGCAAGAAATGCGAATGACATAAAAATTGCATTTCAGTGGGAAATGATACCTTTTGCCCCTTTTATCATTACATTATTTACATCTTTTTAAGAGCGAAGGTATAGTGGCTCAGGCAATTGAGGGTTTGAAGCAAAAAGTTGAAAATTAAATAAAAAATACTTGACTTAAAGTTAACTTTAAGTGGTATATTATGATAGATAAAATCGGAAGGAGAATTTATTATATGTATATCGAAAAGATTAACGGACCGGAAGATGTGAAGAAATTGAATATAGAAGAGATGACAGCTCTCGCAGAAGAAATGCGTCATGCATTATTAAAGAGGGCAAGTATTCACGGCGGGCATTTTGGCCCGAATTTTGGCATGGTAGAGGCAATCATTGCACTGCATTATGTTTTTGAGTCCCCAAAGGACAAAATGGTATTTGATGTTTCCCATCAGACCTATCCGCACAAGATGCTGACCGGTCGAAAAGATGCCTATTTATATGAAGAACATTACGATGACGTGACGGGATACAGCTGTCCGCAGGAAAGTGAACATGACCATTTTACGGTCGGACATACCTCTACATCCGTCAGTCTGGCATGCGGTCTGGCAAAGGCAAGGGATCTTCGTGGGGAAAGTGCAAATGTGATCGCAATTATCGGAGACGGTTCTTTAAGCGGAGGAGAAGCCTTAGAAGGAATGGATTTTGCAGCAGAATTAGACAGCAACATGATCATTGTAGTAAATGACAATGATATGTCAATTGCAGAAAATCATGGAGGACTTTATTCAAATCTGAAATTACTCCGTGAGACAAACGGACAGGCAGAGTGCAATTTATTTAAAGCCATGGGACTTGATTATGTCTATGTGGATCATGGAAATGACTTAAGGGAACTGATCGGGGCTTTCAAACAGGTAAAAGACAGTAAGAAACCGGTTGTTGTCCACATTAATACATTAAAGGGAAAAGGTTATAAACCGGCAGAAGAGCATAAGGAAGAATGGCACTGGCATCTTCCATTTGATATTGAGACCGGAAAATCCCATTTTCCGGAAGTGGAAGATTATTCTTCGGTGACCTGTGAATATCTGATTGAAAAGATGAAACAGGATCCGACAGTTGTTACAATTACATCCGGAACCCCGACGATTCTCGGATTTACGCAGGAGAAAAGGAAACAGGCCGGCCGGCAGTTTGTAGATGTGGGAATCGCGGAGGAGACAGCGGTAGCACTTGCTTCCGGAATTGCCAAAGGTGGCGGAAAGCCGGTATACGGTGTGTATTCCAGCTTTATCCAGAGGACGTATGACCAGATTTCACAGGATCTGTGTATTGACGGGAATCCGGCAACGATTGTTGTGTATACGGGATCGGTATTTGGCATGACGGATGTTACCCATCTGGGACTGCAGGATATTCCGATGCTTTCCAATATCCCGGGACTGGTTTATCTGGCACCGACAACAAAGGAAGAATATCTGTCAATGCTTGACTGGAGCGTGGAGCAGAAAGAAATGCCGGTTGCGATCAAACTTCCGGGCGGAGACATGATTTCGGATGGCAGAGAAGTCACAAAAGACTGGAGTCAGCTCAACACCTATGAGGTAACGGAGAAGGGAAGCAAAATTGCACTGATCGGACTCGGAACATTTTATTTCCTGGCACTGCAGACCGCAGAAATGCTGGAGAAAAAAGGTATTCATGCAACGGTAATCAACCCGTATTATATTACCGGACTGGATGAAGGACTGCTGGAGAAGCTGAAGGCAGACCATGACACGGTAGTTACACTGGAAGATGGCATCCTGAATGGTGGTTTCGGAGAAAAAATCGCAAGATTTTATGGAAGCAGTGATATGAAAGTCTATAATTACGGATTGAAAAAAGAATTCCTTGACCGGTATGATGTAAATGAGGTATTAAAAGAGAATCATCTGACAGCAGAGCAGATTGTAAATGACGTATTATAGAAGGCAGAAATAAACAACAAACCTTGTGAGAATCGACACAATATGGTAAAATATAACATACTAGAGCTTATTTTGCATAGTGGTTAGAATAGCGGGCTCATGGAAGGAGCGGTATCATATGAAGAATAAAGATTCGAAAGCAAGGATGCAGATGATTTTCGGGATACTTTTGTTTGCGTTTATTTTTATGGCAGAGTTGTATGCCATGGTCAATTTCCCGAAAATGTTTATTGTTCTGGTTGTTTTGGCAGCAGCAGATCTGATATGCCTGTATGTTGCAATCAGAGGCGTGATTTCAGTATATGAGACAAAATATGCCCGGAGAGAGGAACAGTATGAGAGTATTTTCAAGTCGGAAAAGGCATCATATCTCATGCTGAAAAAATATTTTGAGGAAATATCGGTGAAGCTTGCATATATGGAAGAGGCATCTAAGATTCCGACAGAGGAAATTGTCAATGCACAGAAGGGAATAGCGAAAGTAATTATCAAGCGGTCCCATGAGAATACCGATGCATTGATGAATTCATACGAACAGCTGCTGGACCGGTTTGATACGTTCCAGAAAGGAATGGATGGGTTCGGTACAGTTGCGGGTGCTTATAAGGACGAGATTCTTTCAGTCTGTAAGGATGAAATTTCTTCGGTGCAGAAGGATGGAAAAGAACAGGAACATTCACAGGATAAAGAGATAGCCGCAAAGCTGCAGGAAATCATTATTGCAATGAAAGATATGGAACTGCGCCTGAATCAGACCATTATGAACAGTCAGAAAGTGGTTGTTTCCCAGCCGCAGGTTTCTGTACCTGTGGCAACACCTGTAGAGCCACAGCCGGCACCGCAGAATCATGTGGAAGAAACACCGGTAGAGCCGGAGATCTCACCAGAGCCGGAAGAAAGTATGGAGCCGGAACCGGAGATTTCGCCGGATCTGGAAGAAAACCCGGAACCGGAGATTTCGCCGGATCTGGAAGAAAACCCGGAACCGGAAATTTTGCCGGATCTGGAGGAGAGTCTGGAACCGGAGATTTCGCTGGAGCCGGAAGAAGATATGGAACCGGAGATTCTGCCGGATATACCGGAAGAAGAGAGTTTTGAGCCGGAGGAAGAGCCTCCAGTCATGGCAGCGGATGAGATTATCCCGCCGGACCCGGAAGAATCCATTGAGGAAGCAGAGGAACTGGTAGAACCGGACCCGATTCCGGAGGAAGCGATTGTTGATGAAGCGGATGATGAGAACCTGCCGGAGGAAGAACTTCCACCGATGCCGGATCTGTCAGATCCAAACCGTTCCATGAGCCCGGATGAGATAGCTGCGCTGTTTGCGAATATGGGCAACGATAACAATGCGGATAAAGTTGAGGAACCTGCCGAGGAAACTGTGGAACCGGAGAATATTCCGGAGCCGGTCGAAGAGCCGGAAGCCGTAAAAGAAGCACCGCTTCAGCCGGAAGAACCAGCTGATCCGAATAAGGCATTAAGCCCGGATGAGATAGCCGCGTTGTTTGCAAGTATGGGAACGTAAATCAAACGGATAAAATAACGGATAACGCCATTTGTTCCACGTAAAAACGTGTGACAGATGGCGTTTTGTCATAAAATGGAAAAATGTAGTTGCATTTCTTTTT
>ULXO01051262.1_pt1 | contig 14123 bp, 9 predicted proteins | sample 1961391 | NCBI WGS metagenome assembly ULXO01 (sample SAMEA4835841, study PRJEB28245) | human gut metagenome | biome: gut microbiome; material: fecal sample | place: Denmark | collected 2008 | reverse complement strand
CGTCCTTATCTTTCCAGAAGCCGACCGCAAGTCCCGCCAGATAAGCGGCTCCCAGTGCGGTCGTCTCGATACATTCCGGGCGCAGCACATGCTTCTGCAGCATATCCGCCTGAAACTGCATCAAAAAGTTGTTAGCGCTCGCACCGCCGTCCACACGCAGGGCCCTCAGCTCGATTCCAGAGTCCTTTTCCATCGCTTCGATGACTTCCTCCGCCTGATAGGCAAGCGATTCCAAAACGGCGCGGATAAAATGCTCCTTCGAAGTTCCTCTCGTCAGCCCGGTCACTATCCCGCGCGCATACGGATTCCAGTAAGGCGCACCTAATCCGGTAAATGCAGGCACAACATATACGCCCTGGGTATCCTCCACTGCCGACGCATATTCCTCCGACTGCGGCGCACTCTTTAACATCCGCATCTCATCCCTCAGCCACTGCAGCGCAGCGCCTGCCACGAAAACGCTTCCTTCCAGCGCATAACGCACCTCGTCTTTGCCGCTCGCTGCGATCGTCGTCAGCAGTCCGTTTTGGGATTCAATCGGCTTTTCGCCCGTATTCATCAAAAGGAAGCAGCCGGTTCCATATGTATTTTTGGCTTCGCCCGCATCAAAACAGCACTGTCCGAACAGCGCCGCCTGCTGGTCACCCGCAGCTCCTGCAATCGGAATTTCCCCGCCGATCACGGATTCCTCCGTCACGCCAAACATCCCGCTCGACGGCAGAACCTCCGGAAGCATGCTTTTCGGAATCTGAAAATAATCCAGAATTTCCGGATCCCACTGCCGTTTGTGGATATCAAACAGCATCGTCCGGGATGCGTTGGTATAATCCGTCGCAAACACCTGTCCCTTGGTCAGGTTCCACATCAGCCAGGTGTCCACAGTGCCGAACAAAAGCTCTCCGTCCTCTGCCATCTGGCGCGCGCCCTCCACGTGCTCCAGAATCCAGCAGATTTTCGTTGCGGAAAAATAAGCGTCCGGAATCAGTCCCGTCCGTTCCCGGATCACTTTGTCAAAACCGTCCTTTTTGAGCGCGTCGATCTTATCCGCTGTCCGCCTGCACTGCCATACAATCGCCGGATAAACCGGTTTTCCGGTCTTTTTCGAAAAACAGATCGTCGTCTCACGCTGATTCGTAATGCCAATTGCCGCAATATCGTCCGCCTCCGCGCCGATCTGTCCCATCGCCTCGACCGCTACGGAAAGCTGGGACGACCAGATTTCCATCGGATTGTGCTCTACCCAGCCCGGCTGGGGATAATACTGTGCAAACTCTTTCTGCGCAACAGAGCATACCTTTCCGCTCCTGTCAAACAAAATACAACGGGAACTCGTCGTTCCCTGATCCAGTGCCATGACGTACTTCTTCGCTTTCTGCATACCCGTACCCCCTGTATCGTATTTTTGCATCTGTCTTGTCTGTACCTTTGGACCTGTAAGCTGCAGCAGTCCTGCTTTTACAGAAAGAAAACCCCTCCTCCGAAATTTTTCTTCCTGTAAAAACAGAACTGCCGCGCTGAACCTCTTCAGTGCGGCAGTATGTTATTGTCTATTAAACCTCTACAACACGCAGCATGTTAGTTCTGCCGGGGATACCCAGAGGCATACCTGCAGTCAGGACAACCTTGTCGCCCTTCTTGATCAGACCTGCGTTCTCTGCAGCCTTAACTGCTTCACGGAACAGATCCTCTGCAGTGTTCTCTTCTGCGATCAGCAGAGGAGTTACGCCCCACTGCAGGTTCATCTGACGCCATACCAGACGGCTGGTTGTGCATGCGATGATCGGGCAGTTAGGTTTGAAACGTGCTACCATGCCGGAAGTAAAGCCAGACATGGATACCGGGATGATTGCTGCTGCATTCAGGTCAGTAGCAACGGTGCAGGTTGCGTGGCAGATAGAAGTGGTTGTATCCTGCTCCTGAGGAAGTCTTGCACCAGTCTTCTGCAGACGGCCTACATAGTCGATATCCTTTTCTGCGCGCTCTGCGATACGAACCATAGTCTGAACAGCTTCCAGCGGGTAATCGCCGTTTGCTGTCTCACCGGAAAGCATGATACCGGTTGTGCCATCGTAGATAGCGTTTGCAACGTCGGTTGCCTCTGCACGGGTCGGACGGGGATGCTTCATCATGGAATCCAGCATCTGTGTAGCAGTGATAACGTTCTTACCAGCTGCAGTTGTCAGCTTGATGATTCTCTTCTGGATGATCGGAACCTCTTCCATCGGGATCTCAACACCCATATCGCCACGGGCTACCATGATACCGTCGGAAACTTCGATGATCTCTTCCAGGTTCTGAATACCCTGCAGGCTCTCGATCTTGGAGATGATCTGGATCTTGGAGTTGTGCTCCTTTAAGATCTCACGGATCTGCAGTACGTCTTCTTTGCTTCTTACGAAGGAAGCTGCGATGAAATCGAAGCCCTTTTCGCAAGCATAAACGATATCTGCGTGATCCTTCTCATCGATGAAGGGCAGGTTTAATTTTACGCCGGGAACGTTAACGCCCTTGTGGTTGGAGATAGGGCCGTCGTTCATAACGGTGCAGACGATTTCTGTGTCGCCCTGCACTTCTTCAACCTTCAGACCGATCAGACCGTCATCCAGCAGGATGGAATCGCCAGGCTTAACATCCTGAGGCAGGTTCTTATAGGTAATGGTTGCGCGCTCTGCGGTACCCATGATCTCTTCGGTGGTCAGAGTGAACTTCTGGCCTGCCTTTAATTCTACTTTGCCTTCTGCAAAGTCGCGCAGACGGATTTCAGGACCTCTTGTATCAAGCAGTACTGCAACAGGAAGGTTCAGCTCACGGCTGATCTTTCTGGTTCTTTCAAGCTTCAGTCCATGCTCTTCATAGTCGCCGTGGGAAAAGTTGAATCTCGCCACGTTCATGCCGGCCAGAATGATCTTACGAAGCATGTCTTCATCCTGAGACGACGGACCAATTGTGCAGATAATTTTGGTTCTTCTCATTGTAAATCTCCTTTTAGCATAATTTGAGTATTGTTATGGCATCATGATCAACTCCCTGAACCGGGAGATTCATTTGCCTGTAACGCGTAATCACATCGACAGCTTCCTGCGTGATCTGTTCCCCGGGCGCCACAATTGGAATTCCGGGCGGATACAGATTGATAAACGCACCAGCTGTCTGTCCTGCCACTTCTGTAAGCGGCATCTGCGCTTTTGGCGCATCCAGCGCATCCGTCAGACTGATCTGCTGTTTTAAAACCGGATACGCAAGCAGCTTACGGTTTTCCTGTACCGGCTCGTCCGCGGCGACACAGAAATCATCGATCTCTTTCAGGGCGTCCCACAGACGCTGCCAACCGTCTGCTGTATCACAACAGGTCATAATCGCGGTCACATAATTTCCGGCCGCCATTTCCATCTGCAAATGATATTGCTTTAAAAGAATATCGTAAAAACGCTTTCCGGTCAAACATGTTTTTGAAGTTTCTGATAAAATTTTGCCGGAATCCATCAAAAAACCGGTTTCTGACGTCATTTTCCGGCTCCATTTCGTGCCGTCCGTCAAAACCTGCAGCCGTTTCAGACTGCTGCAGCGTTCCAGAAAACGTTCTCTTTCCGTAAAAAAGCTGTCCCACAGTCCTGCGCCATGTTTTTTCACCATGTCCATACAGGAATCCATCGCCGCCATCATCAGATAGGAGGGCGAGCTCGTCTGATAAATTCCTTCAAACAGCCGGAGCCGTTCCGTACTGACCCGGCTGCCTTTTTGCAACAGGAGTGCGGTCTGTGTCAGGCACGGCATCGTCTTATGAAGGCTTACGATCGTCAGATCTGCCCCCAGTGCGACCGGACTTTTGGGAAATCCCGGATGAAATCCGAAATGTGCTCCGTGGGCGGCATCTACGATTAAAGTCTTCCCGAACCGGTGAACGGTCTCTGCAATCGACGCAATATCTGCCGTGATTCCGTCATAGGTCGGAGAGGTCAAAAGCACTGCAGATGCGTCCGGATTCTGAATCAGCGCAGCTTCGATCTGTTCCTTTGTCAGCGTGCCTGCCAGGGATGTCCCCGGCACGATATCCGGATACAGATAAACCGGCGTCAGCCGCCGCAGATAAATGCTGTGGTAAACCGCCTTGTGGCAGTTGCGCGCCAGAATCAGCTTTCCACCCTCCGGCACTGCTGCTGAAATTGCGGTCAGAAGCCCTGCCGTGCTTCCGTTGACACTGTAGTAACAGCTGTCCGCACCATACAGCGCCGCCGCCTTTTCCTCCGCGTCTTTCAAAATTCCTTCGGGATCGTGCAGATTGTCAAATCCGTCGATCTCTGTAATGTCCAGCCTCGCCGCCCTTTGCAGCGCCTCCGGAAAATCCGGCAGCGTCTCTGTAAGCCGCCGTTTATGTCCCGGCATATGAAAGGGATAGTAATCGCTGTCTGCATAAGCCGCCAGACTCTCAGCCAGTGTCCTCTGCGTCATTGTTTTCTGATTTCTTTCTGTTCTTATTACGCCCCTTGCGCTCCAGAAGCGTCTCCTTCAAGGAGCAGTATTTATCCGCAGTCGTCACGACCCATGCCTCCCGACAGCGCGGGATGTGGAACAGAGTCAGCGGCCACATATGCTTCCGGATAATATCCCGTTCCCGCGGCGTCAGCTGATACTCCCGACTCGCATTTTCCAGCGCAACATGCGGATGGTGAAAGCCGTGCAGCTTTTCGTGGGAATACTTGTCATGCCAATCATAGAGGAAGTAGTCGTGAAGCAGCGCCCCCCGGACCAAATCCCGTTCGTGACAGTGGATGCCAAGTTTTTCAAGAAATTTTTCCAGCTTTAAGCTGCATTCCGCTACGCGGATCGAATGGCTGTGCACGGACACGCTTCCGTGCTGGATAAAGCTATTGGTGCTTTTAAAGTTGCCGGACTGCAGAATGTCCCCACCATGCTTTCTCAGATTCCTGCGCAGCTTTGCATGCTGCCGTGCCCATTTCCGGAAAGCTTCTTTGCGCTTCTGCTCTTTGCGCTCGTCCTTCGTCATATTCCGGCCTTCCTGTGCCGATACACGAATCTATGCCGTTCTTTTGTCGGCACTTGCTCTTTTTCATAAAACAGCGCTTTTTTACAGTTTTATAGTATACCACATTTTGCCTTTACTTACTACGTACAAACCGTGAAATATTTGCAAAATAAAGCAGTTTTGTCATTCAAATTACATAATTATCTCCGGGCTGCCATTGCTTGGTCAGCTCCTGAATGGTGATACCCGACAAATATTCCCGAACAACCTTTTCCAGCCCCTCCCAGACCGGAAGCGTCGCACACATTCCTCTTCGCTCACATTCCCTTGCAGTGTCCTCTAAACAGGACACCGGAGCCATACTGCCCTCCGTGAGCTTCAGGATCTCATATACATTGTATTCCTCCGCCGGTCTGGTCAGCCGGTACCCTCCGCCTTTGCCGCGCAGACCCTCCAGCACGTCTGCCTTCGTTAAGGATTTCACGATGCTTTCCAGATATTTTTCTGAAATTTCCTGCCGCTCCGCGATATCCTTCAGCGGAATAAATTTTCCATTATTATGCTCTGCCAGATCGATCATCACGCGCAGCGCATATCGTCCTCTCGTTGAAACCATCATATCCTGTTACCCTTCCTTTCAAAGCTTTTTCAAAATTTCTTCTACACTTTCCGCCCGTAAAAATTCATGGCTTTGCCCAAAGCCCGCCTGATCGAGTGCCGAATTTTTCATAATCCACGGATGCCCGACCTCTGCCAGCATCGGCAAATCGTTATAGTTATCCCCAATCGCGATCACATCTTCCGGAGAAATCCCCAGCACACCGCAAAGATCCCGCATCCCGGTTCCTTTGTCCGACAGCATAAAATCCAGCCATTTTTCCCCTGCAACCGCCGCTGAGAACTCTCCTCTCCACGGATCACCGAACGGCTTGTCATATTTTGCCGCGCCGCTTCTGCAATAAGCTGATACCTTTATCATGTCCTCTTTAATTTCGTCCAGGCTGTGAACAATTTCTACACGATTTCCCAAAAAATACTGAATATGATAAATATAATCGTCATGCTTTGGCATCAGATAACTGGTATTGGCTCCGGAAATCAGAACTTCCATATCGTCATTGGCAAGAATCTGCTTTGCAAGCGCTTCTGCTCGGCTGCGCGGCATCGGCCGTTTCTTTAAAATCTGATCCTTTCGATAAAGAATCGCACCGTTTTCGCACAGAAACGTCATCTCTTCCGCCTTCGGAGCAAACAGATTTTTCAGATTGCTGTACTGTCTGCCGCTCGCTGCCGCAAATAATATTCCTTTTTTCAAAAGTCTGTCGATCTGAACAAAAACTGCTTCCGGTACTTCCCTTTCTCCACTCTGAAGCAATGTTCCATCAATATCTGTCGCCACCAGTTTGATCATGTGTTCTCCATTCTCAGTTCACCCGTGCCATTCGCGAAATACCCATTTCCCCTATTACCTACTATGATAACCTCTTTTTACTGTATTTGTAAAGCACCAAACGCTTCCAATTCCTCTGTACAGTCTCCGAACCTGTATGCTTCCATGCTTTCTTCTGCCTGGCAGCTCATTTTTTCCTCATTTTTCCAAATCTGACCGGTGTTTTTTTCCTGCTGCCGTTCTATACTGAGCTTATACGGAACGGAAAACAGTGTCCGCATCCGCAAATATGCAGGAATCGAGGACTTTTACCATGAGATATTCCAATCATATTGTTGATGAAACCACGCATGCTTTCAAATGTGCCAAATGGTTCGCATTGGTCAGCTCCCTGCTGCTTGGCATTTTCGGTACGGTGCTGCTGATCTGGCCCAATACTTCCATGAACGTTATCTGCACCCTGCTCGGTGTTTTGATGGTTGTTTTCGGCGTCAGCAAAATAGTCGGCTACTTCTTTAACGTCAGCTACCACATCGGCTTCCAGTTCGATCTTGCACTCGGACTTTTCGCCCTGCTGTTTGGTATTTTGTTTCTGACCCATCCCGGTGCTGTACTTTCCATTACCTGGGTGCTTGTCGGTATCTATGAAATCGTAGAGAGTGTATTTAAAATCCAGACCGCGATGGATGCCCGCCACTATCAGCTCTCCGGCTGGGGACTGCTTTTATTCTCCGCCATCGTCTATTTGCTGTTTGGTATTTTCCTGACCTTCAACCCTGCAAAGGGCGGCAGCCTGTTCGTTCAGGTCATGGGCATTTCGCTGATCTTCGCTGGAATTGAAAATATTATCTTCACGTTCTATACCTCCAAACGTTTAAAAGACATCCGCAACCGTCTGCACGACGAGTGGATCGCGTTGGATGAGGACAATATTATCGACTGATCGACGTTACATACACGTACACACCGGTATCCACATTCCATGTACGCACGCAAAAAGCCCGTCGTTTCGCAGCTTCGCCTGAAAGTTTTCTTTCGGGCAACCGCGAATCATCGGGCTTTTTTTATATAGCATTTTCTAACTGATATTTCATTCCGGGTGCTTATCCTTACACCAGCATGATCATCTGGCGTCTTGCGCCGTCTTTACTAAATACTGTTTTAACATAATATTCCCTTTTTAGCCAAATTCCCAGAAGCTGCGCCGGTTTTTGGGCTTCACCGGCTTTTCTTCCTCTTCTGTCCGATACTGCAAAATCATGGAGGATGTCTTCGGCATCGTCACCGTAATTCGTCCTGCTGAAACTTCTATCTCCATCGGATTGATGTCATAGCCCCTTTCCCCGGTCAGGATCAGCCGCTGCAGCGTGCAGTCCCGCGGGATCCCCAGCTCCCAGACAGAAAGCTCTTTTGTAATCTCATTTTCATTATTATTGATCAAAACAACCGAATGATTATTTTTTGTAAATCGCCCATATGCCAGGAAATTATAGTCCAGGGTCAGACATTTTAAGGAGCCTGTCTTAAATTCCTTATTCTGACGATGAATCCGGATGATCTCCCGATGAAAGTTGATCAGCTCTTTATCTTCCCTGCCCCACGGATAGGTACGGCGGTTATCCGGATCGGTAAAGCCACAGACGCCCGCTTCGTCGCCATAATAAACCGTAGGCGCGCCAGGCCATGTCATCTGCATGACAACAGCCTCCAGAAGCACTGCTTTTTTTACATCATGATTTGCCGCCTCAGCGCCGAGACTGTTCGTTCTGCCGACACGACGGTTTGTTCTGGTCAAAAATCTGGAATGGTCATGGTTGGAGAGCTCATTCATGGCAGTCAACCAGGATGGCATCGCCATATTTGCTCCGTGATATGCCATTGCGCCCACAAAGCTGTCCGCGTTTCCCAGAAGATCCTGCCGATAATCATCGCTGTGCTTCTCCATGCCTGTTAAAAACCAGCTGACCGGCTCCATAAATGCGTCATAGTTCATAACCGTATCCCACTGATCTCCCTGCAGCCAGGAAGACGGATCTCCGTAATGCTCCGCAACAATCAATGCATGGGGATTGGCCTCCTTGACCGTATCCCGGAATTTTGCCCAGAACCGGTGGTTATACTCCGGGGAATGTCCAAGATCTGCCGCAACGTCCAATCTCCAGCCATCTGCATGAAAGGGCGCAGATACCCATTTTCTCGCGACCTGCAAAATATAGTCCTCAAGCTGTCTGGATCCCTCATAATTCAGCTTGGGAAGTGTATCGTGGCCCCACCATCCATCATAGGTCGGATTATAGGGGAACCGGTTATTGTCATGGAAACTGAAGTAATCATGATACGGACTGTCTTCTGAAATATACGCGCCCTTCTCATAGCCGGGCTTGTTTTCATAAATCCGCTCCCGATCAAGCCACTTATTGAAGGAACCGCAATGATTGAATACACCGTCCAGGATCACCCGTATTCCACGTTTATGAGCTTCCTCAATGACCCGGATCAGTAATCTGTCACTTGCTTCCAGATTTTCGCTGTCTGTGGTTCTGAGGATATAACGGTCTGCGTGGGTATTATCTGTTTCCCAGTCCTCCAGAAGCCGTCCGCCATCCTTTACGATCTTTCCGCAGTGCGGATCCACATGGTCATAATCCTGGCTGTCATATTTATGGTTGGAAGGCGAAACGAACAGCGGATTGAAATAAATAACCTCCACGCCGAGCTGTTCCAGGTAATCCATTTTATCCAACACGCCCTGTAAATCTCCGCCATAAAAATCACGTACATCCATTGAGGACGGATACCGGTACCAGTCCTCTACATGCTGTGATTTTGCGCCGATATAATGATATTCATTTGTCAGGACATCATTTGTCGGATCCCCGTTGCAGAAGCGATCCACATAAATCTGATACATCACGGCACCCTTCGCCCAGTCCGGCGTATCAAAGCCAGGAATCAGGACGAAATTGTAGTGCTCATCCGGCCGTTTTACCACACCACGAAAATCGTAATAGCAGGTGATCGCACCTGCCTGAATTTCAAAATACCAGCTGATCTTTTCATTATCCAGCTGCAGCTTTACTTCATAATAATCAAACTGCGCGTCTGATGATGCCTTAAACATCAGATTTTTCTGCCCTTTACAGACTAAAAAAACGCGATCGACATTGCTGCGCTTGGTGCGGAATGCGATCTTTACCCTGCTGTAGGGTGCAGGCTCCGGCGGTGTCACATAATTTTCTGTCGTATCACTATAAAGCGCCCTTTTACTGAAAACAGGGCGCATTTCATTCATATATTTCTGATCACTGAAAAAACGATTAAATTCCATGATTTTCTTTACCTATCCTTTACAGACCCATTTTATACTACCGTTTTCGGAATGGCAAGCCAAAATCCTGCTCCAGCGCTATATCGCAGCATAAGGATATTCTGCCGCATGATAAAAGGACAGCCGTTAAGCTGTCCTTTTCAGAGAAGGTATTTCTTCTTATGGGGTATAGCAAAAATATATAATGTATTGGGGGGTTACAAAGAGTATAATAGCAGACCCGCCCCTTTTTGTATATTCTCCGTTTTCACAAATATCACAAATTTTCGTTTTTGTTTTTGTGACTATTTACCATTTACGCGAAGAAATCTTCCGGTTGCTTTTCAAACAGCGCTTCAAATTCTGCGCGGCTGATCTTTTCCTTTTTCAGAAGCAGCTGTGCGCTCTTATGCAGCACATCACTGTTTTCCAGAATCAGTGCCTTTGCCTTTGCATAACACTCGTCGATAATCCGGTGGATTTCTCTGTCGATCTCCCCGCTCACCAGCTCGCTGTGGGCCTTTGCATGGGCCAGATCCCGTCCGATGAACACTTCATCATCGTCATCATCATAGCAGATCACACCTACGTTTTCAGACATTCCGTACCGTGTTACCATCTTTTTCGCAATCTGTGTCGCCTTTTTGATATCACTGGATGCGCCGGTGGTAATATCATCAAAAATAATTTCTTCCGCGATTCTTCCGCCCAGGGATACCATAATCTCCTGCAGCATGCGACCCTTTGTCATAAACATATCGTCACGCTCCGGCAGCGGCATCGTATAACCTGCTGCACCTGCGCCGGTCGGAATGATCGACACCGAATAAACCGGTCCGACATCCGGCAGCACATGGAACAAAATCGCATGTCCGGATTCGTGATACGCTGTGATCTTCCGTTCTTTATCGGAAATAATACGGCTCTTTCGTTCTGTTCCGATTCCTACTTTTACAAAAGCAGTCTTGATATCCTCCTGACTGATAAAGCACCGGTTATCCTTTGCTGCTACAATTGCCGCCTCATTTAACAGATTTTCCAGATCGGCTCCGGTAAATCCTGCCGTTGTCTGAGCGATCTGTTTTAAATCCACGTTATCACCCAAGGGTTTATTTTTCGCGTGAACCTGCAGGATCGCCTCTCTTCCTCCAACATCCGGCAGTCCGACTGCGATCTTTCGATCAAATCGGCCTGGACGCAGGATCGCCGGATCCAGGATATCTACGCGGTTTGTCGCCGCCATTACGATGATTCCTGCATTTGCAGCGAAACCGTCCATCTCTACCAGCATCTGATTCAGCGTCTGCTCTCTTTCATCATGACCGCCGCCCATACCGGTTCCACGCCGTCTCGCCACCGCGTCGATTTCATCAATGAACACGATGCATGGTGCATTTTTTTTCGCTTCTTCGAACAAATCCCGAACGCGGGAAGCACCGACACCGACGAACATTTCCACGAAATCAGAACCGGAAATGGAGAAAAACGGAACGTTTGCTTCGCCCGCAATCGCCTTTGCCAGAAGGGTTTTACCGGTTCCGGGAGGTCCCTCCAACAAAACACTCTTGGGGATTCTCGCCCCGACCTTTGTAAACTTGCCCGGATCTCTTAAAAAATCAACGATCTCCTGCAGGTCTTCCTTCTCTTCCTTCAGTCCGGCAACATCCTTTAATGTAACCTTGCTGTCGCCTGCCAGGCTCAGCCGCGCACGGCTTTTGCCGAAATTCATCATCTTATTGCCGCCATTCATCTGGGCATTCTGTGCATTCATCATCATAAAGATCAGAAGCACACCGCCCACAGTGATCAGCGCAGGCAGGATGGACGTTAAAAATATATTATCGCCGGGCACATCCCTCACGATCGTCTTGACTCCTGCCGTTTCCAGCTCCTCCAGCACCGGATTGACATCCGATACCACCAGCACCTTTTCGTCTCCCGAGGTAAGATGTACCTCCACGGAACCGGTCGGCACTTCCCGGTTCTGCACTACTACAGCTCCCGATATTTCTCCGGCATCCAGCATCTGATTGAATTCCGCCTGTGTACAGGTATCCTCCATGCTGCGCAGTATTCCCGAAAACCAGAAAACCAGGAGCACAATAAGCAAAAGGGAAATGACGAGATTCATTCCTCTGCCGTTTTTGTTCACTGCATCCTCCTTCGGCTAAAAGCCTGCATCAATCAAATTTTACCACTCCGATGTACGGAAGGTTGCGGTAACGCTGGTCGTAATCCAGACCATAGCCTACCACAAATTCGTCCGGAATCTGGAATCCGGTATAATCTACCTTTACATCGATCACACGGCGATCCGGCTTATCCAGAAGCGTGCAGAGTGCCATAGACTTCGGTCCGCGTGCCTTTAACATATCCAGCAGATAGCTCAGGGTACGTCCGGAATCCACGATATCCTCCACAACAATAACATCCTTGTCGCGCAGAGGCTCATCCAGATCCTTTACGATCTTAATAACTCCGCTTGATTTGGTATCACCGCCGTAGCTGGATACCGACATGAAATCCAGGGATACCGGAACGGTAATCCGCTTTGCCAGTTCACATAAGAAAAAGCTGCCGCCCTTTAATACGCATACCAGATGAACCTGTTTTCCGGCATAATCTTTACTGATCTGCTCACCAATCTCCTGAATCCTTCTGTCTACCTCTTCTTCCGACAACATCACTTCAACTCTTTCTGCCATGCCCAAATCCTCCTTGGTTTTTCTGTTCTATTCTTGCTTCTCCATACAGGTAACTTCCAAAATCACCCTCGTCTGCTCCGTTACCCGATAGTATGTGCTGATTCTTCCGCCCGGTACCCAGATAATGTGATTCCCGTCTGCCAGCACCATCATACTGTTCCGCTCATTTGCAGGAATTTTTTCTTCGATCATATATTTCTTTAAGCTTTTTTTTGAAAAATTATCATCGATTGTCAGATAATCTCCGCTCCTGCGCGTTCGAAATACGACAGATTGTATTATTTTATCATAATCCAACCATTTCGTATACTTTTTTTGAGGGATATTTTTTAAAAAAGCACTAACAGCAGCGCCGCTTTCCTCGCCTGCCGCGGTATTTTTTTCGCCTGCTGCGGTATTTTTTCCGCCTGCCGTCAGCTCGTACCGCTGCAGGTATCGCACTGACACCACACCCATCCCCGGAACATGCAGCTCGCCAGAATGCTCTGGGAGCGGAAGCTCTGTGGTCTGAAGCCCAACCTGCCTACCTCGGTCAAACCGCTGCTCCAACGATGCGTCCTGCTGCTCCGGCGATGCGTCCTGCTGCCGCTCCAACCTTCGAAATACCAGCAGCCTAAACTGCCGCTCCACCTCGAGCTGACACGCTGGAATCCGCAGCTTCCTACCGCTCTGGCAGTCCGTCCCTACAAGGTGCCACACCGCTTCGATATGCGCTGCCGTCAGGTCGCGCCCCGTGCCGATCTCCAGCAGACATTCCCGCACGCACTGCTTCTGCAGGAAAATATCTTCCTGTTGCAGAAGTTCGATATTTAATTTTATTATAGTCTGTTTATCGCATCTCGTATGCTCCGCAGTTACTTTTCTTCGCCCCACATGCTCTACTCTCTCTCTGCCGCACACATTCGTTTTCAAAGCACCTGCTTCCACCCTGCAGCGTTCCAGCGCCTGTCGGGTACAGCTGCGCACAAAATCCGCCGTCTCCGCCAGGAGCTGTGCCTCTTTCGCCAGATGTGCTCCGGCTCCGCTGCAAATTTCCTTTTCCGCATACGGCAGAACCCGATTTCTGATTCGGTTCCTTGTATAATCTTCTCCGGTGTTCGTAGAATCTATCCGCCAGGAAATCCCTTTTTCCTGGAGAAAGCTTTCTATTTCTGTCTTTCCAGTTTCCAAAAGCGGACGGATAATCATGCTTTCCCGTTCCGTCTTTCGCACCGGGCGAATCCCTGCCATTCCGTCCAGACCAGTGCCGCGGAACATGTGAAACAAAAGCGTCTCCGCGCAGTCATCCCGATGATGCGCCACCGCAATCGCACCGCGACAACCGCCCATCTCCTGTAAGCACTCTTCAAAAATTTCATAACGCGCCCGGCGTCCGGCTTCTTCGCAGCCGATTCCCCACTGTTTCGCCAGCAGCGCCGCCTCAATCCGCATTGACTTTAACGGCACATCCCACGCCCGGCAAATATCGCGCACATACGCCTCATCCGCAGCAGCCTCTACCCCACGCAGGCCATGATGAACATGTACCGCGCACAGCTGCAGTCCCAGCTTCTTGCGCAGCGCAACCAACACATACAGCAGGCAGACGGAATCTGCTCCCCCGGAAAGTCCGACTACAATATTTTTATTTTCCGGGATCATATGATACCGCTTCATATAGAAAAGAATTTTTTCCGTCAGATCCATCCTGCAGTCTCCTTTTTTCCTTTGTGCCTTCGGCAGCAATTGCTTTTCCTT
>ULXO01002213.1_pt1 | contig 14411 bp, 11 predicted proteins | sample 1961391 | NCBI WGS metagenome assembly ULXO01 (sample SAMEA4835841, study PRJEB28245) | human gut metagenome | biome: gut microbiome; material: fecal sample | place: Denmark | collected 2008 | reverse complement strand
TGTTGCATATTTAGCACAAAGTAGCTATGGAAATAATGGAATCGACGAACCAACTGTAAATAATGTAAACCTAAATAGTGGGGATAAGACAAGAACAGACGATATTGCAGGAGGTACAGGGGTATATAGTGTATATGCAGTAACAGGTGTAACTCGTTCAGGAGGTGACGGAAAAACACCAACTATAGAAAATATAAATTCAACAACAGGAAGTAATACCGCAAGTAATGGAGTTTATACTTGGGACCAAATAACCGGACAAAAATCAAGTTCAACATTAAATATGTATGGAGTATTTGATATGAGTGGAGGCGTTTGGGAAAGAACAGCAGGATACACAGCTAATGGAAATTGGAATTTAGTTGGATATGGTGCAAGTTTAACAGACTCTAGACAAAGAACAACAAGCACAAAATATGTAACAGTATATCCACATAATGCAGATGATAAAGACAATACCTCAAAAACAATAGACCAATTAAGTCAATCAAATTATGAACAAAATAAATATATATATGGAGATGCTATTAGAGAAACATCTACGAGCGGTACCGGTTCAACGAGCTGGAACGGCGACTACTCTTGCTTTCCAGCGTTGGGCAGTCCGTTCACTGAGCGCGGCGGTTACTTATGGAATGGCTCTAATGCAGGGTTGTTCTCTTTCCACCGTTCGGATGGTAGTATCACTTGCAACGACGGCTTTCGTCCGGTGCTTGTAGCACTTTAAAATATTCCTTGGGCCTTGCGGCCCTTTTTTTTTCGGTAAAAATTTTATTTATGAATCTGGTATGCTAATGACCTCTGATTAAAGCCGAGTCTATTACTCTACCAGATACTTTAGTTTCTGTTTTATATAAAATTCTTTTGTTTATTATATTAATTTTTCCTTGAATTTTTTCCTTTTTTATGATAATTTATAGCCAGAAATATGAGGTGATAAATTTGAGGAAAAATACTAGAAACCGTGGTCGAAGAAATAATAAGCACAACAATGATATTAACTACTCTAAAGCCAATAAAATCCTACTTTTTACAATCCTGATTTTAGCTATTATTTTAGCTATTGTTGTTATTTTTTATTATTTAAAAAATAATAATTCTTACCAGAATATTATAAATTCATCTAAACAAGAACTTGCAGCACAAGAGCAAGAACAGGCTAAAATTGCTGAGGAAGAAAAGCAAAATGCGCAAAAGCAAGAAACTGATACCACATTTACTTTAACAGCTATTGGTGACGTTATGTGTCATAATACTCAATATATGGATGCATATGATAGCAACACTGGAACTTATGATTTTTCTTATGTTTTTGATAATATCTCTTCATATACTAAAACAGCTGATATATGTATTGGAAATTTGGAAACAAGTTTTGCGGGTGAAGATAGGGGCTACAGTAATTATCCTACTTTTAATTCTCCAGATAGTTTGGCAGATAGTTTAAAACGTATTGGTGTTGATGTATTGTCAACTGCTGGTAATCACGCTTTAGATATGGGCTTTAGTGGTCTTTCTAGAACTATTGATGTGTTAGATAAAGCTGATATTTCACATTTAGGTACTTATAAAACTCAAGAAGACCAAGATAAGGTTTTAATCAAATATGTAAAAGGTGTAAAAATTGCCTTTATTAATTATACTTATGGAACTAATGGTATTTCAGTTCCTTCTGATAAAAAGTTTTGCATAAATTTAATTGATAAAGATTTAATTAAAAAACATATAGAAACTGCAAAAAATCAAAATGCTGATATAATTGTTGCGTGTATGCATTGGGGTACAGAGTACCAAACAAAACAAAATTCTGAGCAAAAAGAACTTGCTGATTTTCTATTTCAAAATGGTGTAAATGTTATTATTGGTAATCATCCTCATGTTATTCAACCTATGGAAAAAAGAACGGTTACTTTGGAAGATGGCTCTACTCGTGATGGTTTTGTTGCATATGCTTTAGGTAATTTTATTTGTGACCAAAATGCTGTAAACACTAGGGATTCCATTATTTTGAATTTAAAAATAACTAAACATACGGATGGCTCTATAACTATTGACAATTATGATTATGTCCCAATCTATATGTACAAAGATAGTTCTGTTTCTAAGCATAAAATGAAAATTCTTGATATTAATAAAACGATTTATAATTATGAACATAATTTAGATGATTCAATTACTGAAAAGATTTATAATTTAATGAAAACTGAGCTTGATAGGATTACAAAGATTTTAAATGATTAGGTTATATTCAATTTGTAAAATAATTTTCTTTTTTGAGTTTTTGCTTATATGGAAAAATCTCAAAAGGCATATCAATTGTAGAATTTTATATAGAGGTGGACTTTACAACAGTTCCACCTCTATTATTTTTGAAAATCGCACTAAACAACTACTGGTATTTAAAGCAATCTATAAAGCTAAAATTATAACATATTTTTTCTTCTTAACCACCAAGATACAATTAATGTAAGTACTATAGAAATTGATATCATAACTATAAAACCAAGTGAATCATTTTGTAGCGGCAAGTTTACATTCATTCCCCAAAAGCTTGATATCATTGTGGGTACAGCTAAAATAATTGTAATTGATGTTAATGTTTTCATTACACCATTCATATTATTAGAAATAATTGATGCATATGCATCCATTGTTCCATTTAAAATATTGTTATATATTTGTGCCATTTCTATAGCCTGTCTATTTTCTGTTATGGCATCTTCTAGAATCTCTTCGTCTTCATCATATAATTTTATTATTTTACCTCTTAGAGCTTTTTCCATAACTAGTTCATTTGATTTTAAAGATGTTGTAAAATACACTAAACCTTTTTCTAATGTTAGCATCTTTAATAATTCTTTATTTCTCATTGAATTTTTTAATATATATTCTGCTACTTCTGTTTCTTTATTTATTTGTTTTAGGTAACTCAAATAAAATGATGAATTTAAATATAATATTTGGAAAATAAACCTTGTTTTCTTATATGTTTGGAAATTTTTTATTTTTCTTTTTTCAAAGCTTTCTATGATTTTATTTTTTCTTAATGACACTGTTATGAAAAAGTCATCTCTAACAACAATCATTCCTAACGGAACTGTTGTATATAATACTTCCCCATCTTCTCCTCTTTCTGTTACTGGTACGTCAACAACAAAAAGTGTAGTATTGTCATCATCTTCTTGGTCTATTCTCGCTTTTTCTTCAAAATCTAGTGCGTCTCTTATAAAGTCATCTTGTATCTGAACACTTTCACATACTTTTTTTATTTCATTCTCCGACGGATTTACTAAATTAATCCAGGCTCCTTTTTTAAATTCTTTTATTTCTTGAAATTCATTTGTTTCAATGTCTGTGTTATAAATTTTTAGCAAATCCCTCACCTCTGTTTCAATATTATTTGTGTATTTTTATACCCAATAATACTATTGTAGCCTGTTTTTAGCTGTTTGTCAATGTTGATTCTATAACCAATTTCCAACTTTTTTAATATATATTTTCTTTACAAACTGTACTAAAATTACATACAAAGCTGTTAATCCTGCAACTATTGCGTAATAAATTGGTGGCATTATTTCAAAATGAAATGCTGGTATATTATGTAATACTATTGGTGCTAGCATTGTTCCAACTATTGTAACACAAGTTAATCCTGTTAATATTGGATTTGCCCTTGATTGTACAAATGGTACTTTTGATGTTCTTACAAAATGAATTATCAATGTTTCACTAATTAAGCATTCTACAAACCATGCTGTTTGGAAGTAGCTTTCACTTACTGTTCCATTATATCCTAATATAAACCAGAACGCTAAAAATGCTAACACATCTATTATAGAACTAACTGGTCCCATTACATTCATAAATGTTCCTAATCCTTTTGTATCCCACTTTTTAGGTCTTCTTAAAAATTCTTCATCTACATTGTCATAAGGTATTCCTATTTGTGAAAAATCATATAAAAAGTCTTGAATTAACATTTGTATTGGTAATAATGGTAAAAATGGTAAGAATATACTTGCTATAAATATACTAAATACATCTCCAAAGTCTGAGCTTAAGGCCATTTTCATATATTTTATAATATTTCCATATACTTTTCTTCCTTCTATTACTCCATTAAATATTACTTTTAAACTCTTTTCTAGTAATATAATGTCACTTGCCTCTTTTGCAATGTCTGTTGCTGTGTTTACACATATTCCAACATCTGCGTTATGTAGTGATGGTGCATCATTTACTCCGTCTCCCATATAGCCTACTACATGTCCATTTTTTCTTAATGTCTTAATAATTCTTTCTTTTTGCAATGGATTCATTCTTGCAAATACATTTACTTCCTCAACTTTTTTAGCAAGTTCTCCATCTGGCATCTTGTCTATATCTGCTCCTATTAGTATTTTTGAATTTTCTATTCCTACTAAATTACAGATATTTTCTGTTGCGTATTGATTGTCACCTGTTAATATTTTTGTTGTAATTCCATATTCTTTTAATTTTTTTATTGTTCCTTTTACTTCTTTTTTAGGTGGGTCTAAAAATGCTACAAAACCTATAAATGTCATATCTTTTTCGTCGTTGCTATTGAATACATCTTTTCCTCTATATTCTCTTTTTGATGCTAATGCAATTACTTGCATTCCCTGTTTTGCAAGGTCTTGAGCATTTTTATTTATATTATCTATCATTTCTTTGGTTAGTGATTTGTGGTCTCCATTTATTTTCACTTTTGTACAGCTTTTTAATACTTCTTCTAGAGCTCCTTTGGTTATTATTCTATAATGATTATCATGTTTTACAACAACACTTACTTTTTTTCTTGTATAATCAAATGGGATTTCGTCTATTTTTTCATATCCTTCAACTTGTTCTTTTACTTTATGCTCAATTCCGTAAGTAATTACCGCTTTGTCTACTAAGTTTTTCATCCCTGTACTGTAATAACTATTTAAAAACGCATATTCTAATATTGATATATCTTCTTTTCCTTCTACATTTATATATTTTTGTAATACAATTTTATCTAATGTTAATGTTCCTGTTTTATCTGTGCATAAAATATCAATTGCCCCTAGGTTTTGAATTGCCTGAATATTTTTTACCAACGTTTTCTTTTTAGCTAGTGTTTTAGTTCCTTTTGTTAAATTTACATTTACTATCATTGGTAACATTGTTGGCGTAATTCCTACTGCTACTGATAATGCAAATAGTATTGCTTCTAAGATGTCTTTACGTATAAATGCATAAATTATAAATACTGCAATTGAAACTACAACCATATATTTTATAAGTAATTTTGTAATTCCATTCATTCCTTTTTCAAAGTTTGTAATTTCTCTTTTGTTATCTATTTGTTTTCCCATACTTCCCAAGTATGTTGAAAAGCCTGTATTTATTACAACTGCTGTTGCATTTCCACTTATTACACTTGTTCCCATTAAACATATATTAGAAAGTGAAAATATTTCGCTTGTATTGTTGAATTTATTTGTTTTTTCTACTGGTGCACTTTCTCCTGTAAATACAGATTGGTTCAAAAATAAATCTTTATTTTCTATTATCATTACATCTGCTGGTATTATTGATCCTGCATTTAGTTGGATTATATCTCCTTTTACTACTTTTTCTGTTTTTATTGTTTGTGGTTTTCCATTTCTTATAACTGTTGCAGTTGAAAACATTTCGCTTTTTAGTTTTCTGTTAAATTTGTATGTAGAATAATTTTGTGCAAATTTTATCATTGCACTTACAAATCCTATTGCTAAAATTATCACTGTTCCTAATGTATCGTCACCAACAAATTTATTTATTATTGCTAAAATTAATAAAATTAATATAAATTTGTCTTTAAATGAATTTATAAAAAAGTAAAACCCTGAATGTTTTTCGTCTTTTACTACAATATTTTCTCCATCTTTTTCTAATTTTTCTTCTGCCTGTTTGTTTGTTAAGCCTTTTTGCTGATTACTTTTAAATTCTTGTAATATTTCTTCTTTGTCTTTTTGTGCTATTTCTTTGTATTTTTCTAGGATTTTTTGGTCATTGTTGTTTACTAATTTTTTGTTTTTTAGTTTGTTTTTTATAAAAAATAATCTAATCAATTTTATCATCTCCTTTTCGAATGTTGTTTAGATATCTTTTTGGTATCTTTTGTTTTCTTTTATATAATAATCCTACTTTTGTGTTTTTTCAAGATTTTATTGGAATTTTCAACATATATTTGTTTTTGTGCAAAAAAAGACACTAAGCATTCACTTAGTGTCTCTTGGTAAGTTAAGCAACTCGCCCTTATGGCTTAACACTTACTGTATTAAGTCCTGCAGCTTCAGCCTTATGGTTGAGCTCATCTGCTAACTTGTGGTACTTCTTGCTTGTGTTGTTCACAAACTCCTTGTACCCTGGCAGATTAATCCAGCCCCATTGAAGATGTTTGCGCACGCTGTTGCAATGTTGAGTCCAATCAGACCTGAATTGATTAGCAAGCTCTTCATAACTCTCTTGAGTCATCTGGCTTGCCTTCGCAATGCTCTCCTGGAACATTTGGAGTTTCTGATCGTTCTCAGCCTTATCAGCTCGAAATGCGACATCTGTTGGTCCAAAGGGTACAGAATTGCTCCCAATGATAGGCCTTATGCGACTTTTCTCTTTGCTTGACGAAGTCATATATGCTTACCTTCCTACTCGTATGTTGCCTTATTGCAACAACTACTATAATTATACTACAAAGTTAAGCAAAATTCAATAGTTTGTTTGATTTTATGTAAATCCAATTTAAGTTAAAAGAATTACGGCGGTCATTAACAACTTTCCTATAATAGGAAAAAGCACTAGAAGTTTCTAGTGCCTTTGGTTTGCTACCGTATTAATTTTTTTCGTTCGACAGCCTGCTTTACGTCAATTTCATGTTGTGGCTTTTTATCCTTGGCTTTTTTAGCCTGTTTTGCCACATACTTAATATGACGTGGACTTTTGTTTTGATGAGTTTTTTTGTTTCTCATCTTCCGCTTTTCGCGTTCTTCCTCTGCCTTACTTTTAGTGTTTTTTTTGGTCATTGCTTACCTTTCTGCCTATGAATTGCCTTTTGGCAACATTATATGGTGCGTCATCAGGGGGTCGAACCCTGGACCTTCGGATTAAGAGTCCGCTGCTCTACCAACTGAGCTAATAACGCATATGCTGATTTTGTTTGTTAACATTGACTATTATATTATCTTTTTGTTTATTTGTCAACAGTAAGTTAAGTAAGTTTTTGGGTGAGTTTATTATATAAGTTTACCCCCTATCTTGACTTTTTTTAGAGAATATATTAACATAACTATAAGATGATTATGTATTAACTCCTATTCATCTTAGTTTGTACGTTATGTTGGCATTATTATGCAAGGAGGAACAATGGAAATGATTATTTTCATCTTACTACTAGGAGCATTTATTGTTACTGAGGATTTTTGGATTTGTAACTTTATCCGTAATCACATTGATTGGGGACATCACTTACCTAAAGGATGCACTGAAACTTCACTTTCCAAGGAGTTAATGGTTTGTATCCAACCTATCTTTGTTTTAGAGTTTTTAACTGTTTTTTTCTTTATAACTAACAGTTATTCATCTGGTATTTGGTGTGCTTACATAGCATTAGTGTTAGTATATCTTATATTTGGCACTTTATATTTTCTGTTGCAATAATCGTTACTAACAGATGTTCTCCTAGATGAAAAACTCAGCATTCTTTATGTATGCTGAGTTTTTCATTTGTATTTATTCATTTGTTTCTGTTTGTTCTTGAGCTTCTGTTGTTGAACTTGGACTTTGTGGTGTTGTGCTTGTTTCTCCTGTATTTTCTTCTTGTGGTTTAGTATTTTCTGTATTTGTTGTTGTTGCTGGTGCTGTACCTCTTCTAATTATTCTTGTCATTGCATTATATGTGTCTTTAGAAACTAATGTTGTAGAAATTGCTTTTCCATTTAATAATTTTGTCATATAAGTTTCTGTTTTTAACCCATTGGTTCCTTTTTGTTCAACTTTTTCTGTTCCTGCTGGTAATGTACTGTCATCTATATATTCTGTTGTACTTGGAATTGTTGCAACTCTTTTTACATCAAATTTGAATGTATATTCTTTATCTTCTTTTATTCCATATATTGTTACTGTTGCAATTCCGTTTTTTGCTGTTGCAACTACTCTTACTGGATATTGTCTTGTATTTTTAAATTTAAAGTCTGTTAATCCATATACTACTGTTGCATCCATACCAGGTTCCACATATGATGTTACAAATTGGTGATTTTTTCTTTCTACTATTTCTAAGTTTGCATTTAGAACTGCATTATATAGTGTTGAAGAGATTTGACATATTCCTCCGCCTATTCCATCAACTACTTTTCCAGCCTCATATATTTTCGCATTTTTGTAACCAGCTCCTGCTGTTCTTGCCCCGACTACTTTATTGTATGAGAATGTATCTCCTGATAATACTACTGTTCCATTTATCTTATTACAAGCTAATTCAAGGTTTGTTGTTCTGTCTTTGTCACTTACATCATATCTTGTTGAAAATGTTGCTAACTTATCTGGAAATGCTTCTGGCCCAATTTTATCTAATGTTACTTTTGGATTTGTAATTGTTAATTTTATTACATATTCATCTTTGTCTTCTTTCAACATCTCTTTTGCTTTTTCTAAGTCAAAACTTATTCCTTTAACCTCTGGATATACTGCAAATGGATTTTTTGTGAAATATGCATCTTGTGGCTCTTTACATATTTCATCATGAATTTTTTCTATATTTATTGCTTCTGGTTCTTTATTTACTACTGGTATTTCTAATGTTTGATCTCCATTTGAATCTATATTTTTTAATTCATATTTTATAATTTCTAAAAAAGCATTTTCATCTATTACAACTCCAGCTTTTCCTTTAGATATTGTTAATTCATCATCATCTACAGAGTAACTAGATTCTATTACACCATCTGGTAAATTTACATTAATATCATTTATTGTTTGTTTTGCTACATCTTCATTTATTGACATATCTACATTAATATTTTTCTTCCATATTAATGTAAATAAAATATTGTAATTATTTACAAATATATTGTCACTTTTTCCTACACTATCAGCTTCATTTACGGCTTTGTCAATATCATAATTTGTTTCAATTAACTCTGGACTTATTGTTGATTCATATTCATTATGTTTTATATTTATATCTTTTGATTTTATTTCATTGTATATTGTTTCTAGCTTATTTTTTGCTTCTTCTTTAGATAGTCCAGACATATCAATATTTTCAATTGATACTCCTTTTATTATTTTTTCATTATTTATGTTTATAAATGCAAATATTGTAGAAATAAATAAAGTTAAAATTATAATAATTCCAACAATTACAGCTATTATTATATTTCTTTTCTTTTTTCTATTTTTTTCCTTTTCCGGCTTTTCCATCTCACTTATTTTCTCTTCTATTTCTTCTGAATTTTCTTGCACTTGTGTAAATTTCTCCATTTCTTTGATTTCACCCTCTTTATTTTCTTCCATAAAATCACCTCATATGATTAATTCAATTTTATAATATCATAAAGTTTCTTTTTTTACAATATTCTATTTTTTATGTTATAGAAAAAATCTATATACTTATTTATTAATTGTATTTTTATTATTTTTCAAAAAAATTTTACAAAATTTAATATTTTTTTGAAAAAATACTTGAACTCTGTAAGATTTAATATTATAATGTTGCTAGCAAAAGATAAATAAGGAGAGAAATTAAATGGAGTTAACAAAAAATATATTCTTCAACACAGATAAATTAGTAGAAAATAGTAAAGTAAAAATATCTTATTTAGGTCAGTTATATCAAGATGCTTCTGAAGAAGTGTCTATTCATTATGGATTCGGTCAAAATTGGGATAATGTTTCTGACGTAAAAATGGAAAAAACTGATTTAGGTTTTCAAGCTGAAATTCAATTGTTAGAAGGAGATACTTTTAACTTCTGTTTTAAAAACAATAATGAAATTTGGGATAATAATAATGGTCAAAATTATATTTTCCCATTAGAGAAAGTAAAAAACGAATTAGTAGTTTTAGAGGATGAGCCTGTTTCTTTAGGTTCTGCTAGAAAGTTAAGACGTTCTTACTTATGGAGTAAAAAAGTTCGTTTAGCTGTATATAAAATAATTACATATTTACCTAAATTAATTTCAGGAAATTATAAAAGAAGATTAACTGATAATAATCAATAATTTGATTTTAAATAATTTCTTTTGATTTTGGTTATTCTATTATAAAAAAGTTATAATTACATTATGCTGTTGCTACGGCATTTTTGCAATTATAACTTTTTTATTTTAATTCTATATTTTTATGTTATTATCCAGCCACCATTTATTGATATTACTTGTCCTGTTGTGTATGTGTCTTTAACTAACCATTTTACACATTTTGCAATGTCACTTGGCTCTCCTATTTTTTCTAGTGGTATTTCTTCTTTTATTTCTTCAATTTCTTGCTTAGTAAATTTACTATTCATTTTTGTGTTAATCATTCCTGGAGCTATCGAATTTACTCGTATATTAGAAGGTCCTAATTCTTTTGCAAGAGCCTTTGTCATTCCATCTATACCTGCTTTTGATATTGAATACAATACTTCTAAAGCTCCTCCAACAATTCCCCAAATTGATGAAATATTTATTATACAACCTTTTTTATTATGTATCATATTGTAACTTGCTTCTTGGGACATTATAAATGCTGAATATAAATTTGTATTTATTACTCTATTCCAATCTTCGTCGGTTTCGTCTGTGAATAGCTTATATTCTGAAATTCCAGCATTATTTATTAATATATCTATTTTCCCATATTTTTCAATTGCATAACTTATAAGCTTTTTTGCCTCTTCCCTTTTAGATACATCTGCTTTAAATATATCCAATTTTATATTTTTTTTAGCTAATTCTTCTTGTAAACTTTTAGCTTCTTTTTCAGATTTATTGTAATTAGCAATTACTTGTATTCCTTCTTGTGCCAGCTCTTTGGCTATTTCTCTTCCTATTCCTTTTGATGCTCCTGTTACTATTGCTACTTCTTGCATTTTTATTCTCCTTTTTTGTATTTGATATTTATTTTATTATAATTTGTGCTTTTTTTCAATATCTTTTATCTCATTTTCAAGATAACAACATAAAAAGTTCTTCTTTATCTTTTGTCCTATTTAACATTTTATGTACTTGATTTCGTATGTCATTATTTTGACTACATCTAAAGTTATGTAGTGTTAGAATTTTTATGTCAATATTTTGACGTAAAAATACCGTAGATGCCTACGTTAGAAAGGTTGCAGATATTATGATTTTAGAAGAAGCTATTAGAGAAAGAATTTATGAATTGGCCAAGGTAAATAATATAACAATTAATAAAGTGGCTACTCTTGCAGGAATTCCACATACTACCTTATTAGCTTTTATGAACAGAGATACTAAAGACCCTAGAATTTCTACTCTCCTTCACATTTGTGAAGCTTTTAATATAACTCTAAAAGATTTTTTTGATTCTCCAATTTTCCAAAATGTTATTAGAGAATAATATTAACAATTTTTTGGGGATTAGTTGGGGACTATTTGGGGACTAGATGGGGACTAACACAAATTTTTGTATATATTTGACTTCATATAAAAATTTATAGACATTAAAAAAAGCCCGTAATCAAGCATAGTGCAAAACTACTGACCTTGTGGAGCCACTTCTCAGATTCGAACTGAGGACCCCCGCATTACAAGTGCGGTGCTCTGGCCAACTGAGCTAAAGTGGCATATTAAATTAAAATATTGTGGTGACCCCTACGGGAATCGAACCCATGTCTCCGCCGTGAAAGGGCGATGTCTTAACCGCTTGACCAAGGGGCCTTATAATATAAGAAACTAAATAATGATTGGATTATTTAGTTTCTGCTTTGGTGAGCCATCCGCGACTCGAACGCGGGACAACTTGATTAAAAGTCAAGTGCTCTACCACCTGAGCTAATGGCCCAAATACTTTTGTATCACCACAATGCTTTTATATATTACAATATTTTTTCACAAATGTCAATACATTTGTGAAAAAAATTTGCAATTTTCTTGTTTTTTTGCAAAAACTTTAAATTATTATTTTAAATTTTCTTATACTTTATCTTATTCTTATCCTTTTGTGTCTATTTTATACTAGTCTTTATTTAGCATTTCTAATACTTCTTCTACATCAATTCCATGTACTGCACAGGCTTCTTCTAATGTTTCCATTTGAGATGCAGGACATCCTAAGCAGTGCATTCCGACTTGTAATAAAATTTCTGCTTTTTCTGGTGCAACTTCTAATAATTCACCAATTTGTGTGTTTTTATTAAATTTCATTTTCTCCCCTCCATTTCTTTTTATAATCTATCGTAAAATATTATTTACATTTTTGTAATGGCTCCTAGTTATTATTATAGTAAAAAATTCTTTATTTTCTAGTTTTTGCCAAATTTCTGAAATTTATTTTAACATATTTTTCAAAAAAAGTATAGACAAATTGAAAATTTTGTTGTATTATATTAAAAATCGTAAGGCGGTGATATTATTTCTAAATTAATCGATTTTTATTTCATCACTTTTATTATTTATTTTTTTATTACTTTATATTCAATTTATACTTTTCTTGATATAGTTTTATTTCATAACAAGCAAGGTTCAAAATTACAAATAAAGAAAAAATATTTTTAGAGGAGGTATTTCTATTTTTTTTAGTAAAAAAAGTATTTTATTTTCCATTTCTTTTATGATTGTTTCTAGTATTTTTCTTTTTAAAATTTTTTATCCAATTTACATTGCAAAAGAAATTATTATTTCTTACGGAATACACCCTTTTGACATTTGTGAAAAAAATCTAGAATTATGGAATTTTATTAAATTATCTTATATTTTTGTTGCATTATTTTCAAATTTTTTAATTAGCCATTTTATTTATATCAAAATTTTTGATAATATTTTTACGATTATCAAAAAGTTAATTTATAAAGTATCTAATTTTAAAAATGACAATCATTTTAAATCAAATCAAAATACACACCCCAAAAAATCAAATAACTTTTCTGATTCTTTATCTTTAAGAATTGGAAAACTCCAAAATTCTCAAGAAGTCTATATTTCCGAAAGTGGTTTATATCAAAATTTTTTAATAACTGGTACCATTGGCTCAGGTAAAACTTCAAGTGCAATGTATCCTTTTACTCGTCAATTATTAGAATTTAACTCTAAACATTTAAATAGAAAAATTGGTATGTTAATTTTAGATGTTAAAGGTAATTATTATAAACAGGTAAAAGATTATGCACAAAAATATAATTTAAATAATGATTTAATTGTTTTAGAATTAGGCTCAAAAGTTTTTTACAATCCTCTACATAAGCCATTTTTAAAAGCTAATGTTTTAGCCAATAGATTAAAGACTATATTACTTCTTTTTTCCGAAAATAATTCCGAGTCTTATTGGCTAGATAAAGCGGAAGAGGTTTTATGTGAGTGTATTAAGCTTTGTAGGCTTTATAATAATCGGATATGTTACTTTTCTAGAAATTCATAAACTTGTTACAGAGCCTAATTATTATAAGGAAAAAATTAAAATTTTAAGAAATTTATTTATTTCTAGTAAATTTAGTCAAAAACAAATATATGAATTAAATGCAAGTTTAAAATTTTTTGAAAATGATTTTCATAATTTAGATTCCAGAACTAGAGGAATTTTAATTTCAGAAATTACCAGAATTACCAGTACTTTTGTATCTGATTATGATGTTTTAAATACTTTTTGCCCACCTAAAAAACTTTTGAATTTTCCTGGTTTTAATTATTTATTGGCTAAAGGAAAAATCTTGGTTTTAAATATGAATATTTTTGAATATTCTTCACTGGCAAGAATTATTGCAACATATTTGAAACTGGATTTTCAATCAGAAGTTATGTATAGACTTTCTAAAAATAGAGTTACTACTTCTGCATTTATTTGTGATGAATATGATAAGTTTGCAACTAAAACAGATAGTGAATTTTTTTCTCTAAGCAGAGAAGCTAAATGTATTAATATTGTTAGCACTCAAAGTTATTCTTCTCTAAAAACAAGTTTAAAGGATGATGCTACTGTTAAAGTTACTATTCAAAATTTGATTAATAAAATATGGTTTCGTACTGATGATATTTTTACAATTGAAGAGGCTCAAAAACAACTTGGTAAAGAAGATAAAGAAAAAACTTCTAAAAGTATTTCTGAAAGTGCTAAAGAAACAAACTTTAGTTATATTACTAATACTTTAAATTCAAGAAATTCTAATATTTCTGAAACATATAGCACTTATTTACAGAACGATTTTATTTATGATTCTAACTTTTT
>ULXO01014911.1_pt1 | contig 14540 bp, 16 predicted proteins | sample 1961391 | NCBI WGS metagenome assembly ULXO01 (sample SAMEA4835841, study PRJEB28245) | human gut metagenome | biome: gut microbiome; material: fecal sample | place: Denmark | collected 2008 | reverse complement strand
TTTGGGCCAGAAGTTAAAAGAAGAATTATTCTTGGTACATATGTATTATCTTCAGGATATTATGATGCATATTACAAAAAAGCTCAACAAGTCCGTACATTAGTTATGAACGAATTTAATAAAGTTTTTGAAAAATATGATGTTATATTAACACCAACATCACCAACAGTAGCATTTGATATTGGATCAAAATCAAATAATCCATTAGAAATGTATTTAGCAGATATTTGTACAGTATCTGTGAATATAGCAGGACTTCCAGGAATTTCAGTGCCAGCAGGAGCTGACTCTCAAGGTATGCCAATAGGAATGCAATTAATTGGAAATAGTTTCTGTGAAGAAACAATCCTAAATGCAGCATATACATTTGAACAAAAAACAAAATTTAGAGAAAATTATAAACCAGAATTTAAAAAATAGCTTAAATAAAACAATTGTTAAAAAGAGGGATTGTAAATAATCAAGCTAAAGGTTAATAGACAATATAAAAGAAAGGAAGAATAACATATGTCAAGAAGTGATTATGAAGTAGTAATAGGACTAGAAGTTCATGCAGAACTTTCTACAAAAACAAAAATATTTTGTTCTTGCCCAACAAGTTTTGGTGCAGCACCTAACACACATACTTGCCCAATTTGTATGGCAATGCCAGGAACGTTACCTGTACTTAATGAAAAAGTAGTAGAATATGCAGTAAAAGCTGGACTTGCAACAAACTGTGAAATTTCAAAAGATAGTAAAAACGATAGAAAAAACTATTTTTATCCAGACCTTCCAAAAGCTTATCAAATATCACAATTTGATAAACCACTATGTAACCATGGTTATGTAGAAATAGAAGATGACGAAGGAAACAAGAAAAAAGTTAGACTATTAAGAATCCATATAGAAGAAGATGCAGGAAAATTAAATCATGATGAATTTGCAGGAGGAAGCTTAGTTGATTTAAACAGAGCAGGTGTACCATTAATAGAAATGGTATCAGAACCAGACTTACGCAGTAGTGGAGAAGCGGAAAGATATTTAAGAAAATTAAAGTCAATTCTAGAATATATAGAAGTATCTGACTGTAAGATGCAAGAAGGTTCTTTAAGAGCAGATGTAAACGTATCTGTTCATAAACCAGGAGAACCACTTGGAACACGTACAGAAATGAAAAATATGAACTCATTTAGAAGTATCGTAAGAGGTATTGAATATGAGATAGAAAGACAAATAGATGTAATTGAAGATGGAGGAGTTGTAGAACAAGAAACTCTAAGATGGGATGATGTATCTGGAAAAACATTCCCAATGAGAGATAAAGAAGATGCACAAGATTATCGTTATTTCCCAGACCCAGACTTAGTTGCAATAAAACTTTCAGATGAATATATAGAAAATATTAGAAAGACATTACCAGAATTACCAGAAAGCAGAAAAGAAAGATATTTAACAGAATATGGATTATCTGAAAAAGACGCAAATATTATTACATCATCAAAATATTTATCAGACTTGTTTGAACAAGCAAGTAAAATATGTAATAATCCAAAAGCTGTAAATAACTGGATTATATCTGATATATCTAGAATATTAAATGAAACAGAAATGGAACCAATACAAATACCATTTGATAGCAAACAACTAGCTAAACTAGTAATATTAATTGATAAAGGAACAATAAGTTCAAGTATTGCTAAAAAGGTATTAGTAGAAATGTTTGAACATCCAAGAGATCCAGAAGATATAATAGATGAAAAAGGATGGGTACAAATTTCAGATGAAAATGCTATAAAAGAAGTAGTATTAAAAATCTTAGAAAATAATCCTCAATCAATTGCAGATTATAAAGCAGGAAAGCAAAAAGCTTTAGGATTTTTAGTGGGACAAGCTATGAAAGAAACTAGAGGAAAAGCAAACCCACAAATGCTTAATAAAATGTTTATAGAAGAATTGAATAAATAATTAAAAAATATATTAAACTATATGTTTTATGATTTATAGTTTAATATATTTTTTTTCGTGACTCTTAGGCTGCATACAGACTGTAATTACATAACAGTCTGTAATTTGTTGCGCTCCTCCGAATTGTTACTCATAAAAAATATATTAAACTAAATATAATCTTTTTTCAGTTTATCTATAACAACACTACATATAATAAATTCAACACTAAAAATAAAACCAATTTGGAATATAAACATTCCTAAATTAAATAAAAAAGGTGAAGAAAATAAAAAATTATATGTAAGTAAAAAAGATGCTGAAATTATTCCTAAGGTTAAGCAAAATAATAAGCCATATTTTAAAATTTTATATGTAATTATATCAAAACTATGAAATAGTTTCACAAAATAGTTAATCATAAGATTAAATTCCTTTCACATATAATACTAAATAAATATTAACATAAAATAAATCTAGATACAATGGAAGTTTTAGGAAATAGATACTTGAAAAAAGTATAAATTTCAGCATAGACGTTTTTCGTTTTAAAAACAGATATTAAAGTAATAAAAAACAACCTCCTATAAATAGAAAGTTGTATAAAATAAAAACTATGCATAATCTTTATTTAGCCTAAGCCATTGCTGCATTTAATTTTTTTGATAAATTAGATTTTTTTCTAGCTGCTGTGTTTTTAACAATAACACCTTTTGTACAAGCTTGGTCGATTTTTTTAGTAGCTTCAGAGAATAACACTTTAGCTTCTTCAACATTACCAGCTTTAACAGCTTCTTCAAATTTTTTAACAGCTGTTTTATAAGCAGATTTTATCATATTATTTCTTAAAGTTTTCTTTTCAATTATTTTAACTCTTTTTTTAGCTGATTTAATATTTGGCATTCTAAGTTGCACCTCCTTCAAATAAGTATTACGCTATAACATATATTATATTAACATATTTCAGAAGAAATTGCAAGTAAATTTGCAAATATTATTGTAATAACAGAGATTTTATGATATATTGAGACAAGAATGGAGGGATACATATGATAGCTATTGGAAGTGACCATGGAGGATATAGATTAAAAAAAGAAATTGAAAAATATTTAGAAGAAAAGGATATAGAATATAAAGATTTAGGATGTCAAAGTGAGGAATCAGTTGACTATCCAGATATAGCAGAAGCAGTAGCAAAAGAAGTTCAAAATAAAACTGCAGAACAAGGAATATTAATATGTCGTTCTGGAATTGGAATGTCAATTACCGCTAATAAATTTAAAGGAATAAGATGTGCACTTTGCCATAACGAATATACTGCTAAATACGCTAGATTACATAATAATAGTAACATATTAGCAATGGGAGCAGATGATTTAACAACAAGTGAAGCTATACTTATATTAAGAATGTGGCTTGCAACTGAATTTGAAGGTGGACGCCACGAAGAAAGAGTAAAATTAATAGAAGAAATAGAAAAACGTAATATGAAATAAGGGAGGCTAAGCTTATGTGGGGAGACGTAGCAATTGCATTTATACTAGCCTTCATAGTAGCATTTATGGCAACACCATATACTATAAAATTGGCAAAAAAGATAGGTGCAGTAGATGTTCCAAAAGATGAAAGAAGAATGCACAAAAGAGCAATGCCTAAATTTGGAGGGCCAGCAGTAATACTAGGTTTTCTTGTATCAGTAGTATATTTGTTAATAGTAATGAGCTTAGAAGATACAATAATTTTAAACGGACCTGAAAACTATGGCATGAAATTAATAGGATTATTTTTAGGAATAGTAATAATAAGTATCACTTGCATAATAGATGACATTAAAACAATAAAACCAATCGTAAAACTATCAGGTCAATTACTCGCTGCAATTGTAGCAGTAGCATTTGGAATAAGAATAGAGAGCATTAATGTATCAATAATACAAGCACCTGAATTAGGAGAAATTTTATCAACAATTGTTACCATATTGTGGATAGTAGGTGTTACAAATGCGATAAATTTAATAGATGGCTTAGATGGATTAGCATCAGGAATATCAGTTATATCAGCTATATCATTATTAATAATATTCTTATTAAATGGTTCAGCTATGGTACCAATTATATTAATAACAGCCTTAGCAGGAGCGTTAGTTGGATTTTTACCATTTAATTTTGCACCAGCAAAAACATTTATTGGTGATACAGGTTCAAATTTTTTAGGATATACAATATCAATAATTGCAATATTGGGTATGGCAAAAACATATACTTTAGCAGTTATAATATTACCACTTATAGTATTAGGATTACCAATATTTGATACATTATGGGCAATAATAAGAAGACTAATAAAAGGCAAATCAATAAAAGCAATATTTAAAGCAGATAAAGGACATTTACATCATAGAATAGTTGCAAGAGGATTCAGCCAAAAACAAGCTGTACTTATATTATATGGAATAAGCGCAACATTTGGAATATTTGCAATAATATTCTTTGATAGCGGAATATGGAAAGCATTATCATTCTTAATGATGGTAATAGTAGCTATAGGATTAGGCTATAGAAACTTCCAAGAAGAACATTCAGATGAAAAACAAAGATATGAATGTATAGAATGTAAGTATATTTATAATCCCAAATTTGGAAATGAAAAAGCCGGTATAAAGCCAGGAACAACATTTGAAGATTTGCCAGATGACTGGGTATGCCCAGTTTGTGGCGAAGGTAAGGATATGTTTCAAGAGTTACATCAATAAGAGTTGAAAAATAATTATAATTTTGGTATGTGTCAAATTTAATTCTTTTCCAACTAAACTTGCATACAAGAAAGGATCAAACAAAATGACAGATAAAATAATCAGATTTTTAGCGTACAAAGGAAAGGTATCTATAATATGTGCAAATACAACTGAATTAGTAGAATCAGCAAGAAAAATACATGATTTAAGTCCGGTAGCTACAGCAGCATTTGGCAGATTACTTACAATAAGTGCAATAATGGGACAAGAAATGAAAAACAAAGAAGATAAACTAACCATACAACTAAAAGGAAATGGACCAATAGGAAGTATGTTAACAACAGCTAATAATGTGCCAGAATTAAAAGGATATGTACAAAATCCATATGTGGATTTACCATTAAATGAATTCGGAAAATTAGATGTAGGCGGAGCTGTTGGACAAGATGGATATATAAATGTTATAAAAGATATCGGATTAAAAGATCCATATATAGGAGTTGCACCATTAACATCAGGTGAAATAGCAGATGACTTTACGAATTATTTTGTTAATTCAGAACAAAGACAATCTGCAGTAGCATTAGGAGTATTAGTAGACAAAAATGGAGTAAGACAAGCAGGAGGATATTTAATTACACCAATGCCAGATGCAACAGACGAAGAAATAAGTCAAATAGAAAAATCAATATTTGAAGCTGGAGCAATATCTAAAATGTTAGATCAAAACTTAACATTATTAGAAATAGCTAAAAAAGTAACAGGCGATAAAAATGTGAAAATATTAGAAGAAGATATAACACCTGTGTATAAATGCGATTGTTCAAAAGAAAAAATGAGTAAAGCATTAATAAGTATTGGAAAAAAAGATTTAGAAGATATAATAAAAGAAGATGAAAAAGCAGAATTAGTATGTCACTTTTGTAATAAAAAATATCAATTTACTAAAGAAGAACTAGAAAAATTATTAGAAGATATAAAATAATAGATAAAAAAGATTACATATCTTATAAAAAATAAAGAAAGAGGTAATAAAAATGGAAAAAGAAATTTTAATATTTGGTCATAAAAATCCAGATACAGATACAATATGTTCAAGTTTGGTAAAAGAAAGAATGGAACATAAAAAAGGAAATAAAGAATATAAAGCTGTAAGATTAGGAAATTTAAACAAAGAAACACAATATGTATTAAAATACTTAGGAATAGAAGTCCCTGAACTAATAGAAAGTGTAGAAGAAGGACAAAAGGTAACTTTAATTGACCACAATGAATTTGGACAATCAGTAGAGGGAATAGAAAAAGCTAAAATAGTAGAAGTTGTAGATCATCATAGAATCGCAAACATAGAAACAGCAGAACCACTTTACTATACAGCAAGACCATATGGATGTACATCAACAATTTTATTTGAAGAATACAAAGCAACAGGAATGGAAATAAGTAAAGAAGAAGCTATCTTAATGGCAAGTTGCATAATGTCAGATACATTATTATTAAAATCACCTACTACAACTGATCATGATAAAAAAGCTTTAGTAGAATTAGAAAAAATAGTAGGAATAGATATAAAAGCATATGGATTAGAAATGTTAAAAGCAGGAACAGACCTAGATGATTTTACAGCAGAACAATTAGTAAACTTAGATGCTAAAAACTTAGACAAAGATGGTACAAAATTTGTTATAGCACAAGTAAATACAGTAAGTATAGAAGATGTATTAAAAAGAAAAGAAGATTTAGAAAAAGCAATGAAAAACGAAGTAGACAAAAAAGGACTTTCTTTATTTGTATTGGCAATTACTGATATTTTAAATAGTAACTCAGAAATAATAGCTTTAGGAGAAAAAGCAGCAGTTACAGAAAAAGCATTTAATAAAACTTTGGAAAATAATACAATGTTCTTAGAAGGTGTTGTTTCAAGAAAGAAACAATTATTACCAAATATAGATAAAAATATGTAATATATGGGGATGGAGAAAATGATTTTTTGCTCCGTCCCCAAAATCATTTAAAAAGTATTGAATATTTTAGCAAATATATTTATAATATTAAAGTAGTAGAAAAAGAAGGAGTGAGAAAATGGCAGAAGAAGTTGGAAAAACAACTAAAAAAGAAACTTTTATGCAAAGTGTAATAACATTAATATTTTCTCAAGTTTTAATAAAATTATTAGGATTAATATATAATTTATATTTAACAAATAGGGAAGGATTTGGAGACAAAGGAAATGGAATTGTATCTGCAAGTTATCAAATATATGCATTATTGCTAACAATTTCATCAATAGGTGTTCCAAATGCAATTGCAAAATTAGTTTCAGAAAGAGTTGCAGTAGGAGACCATAAAGGTGCACACAGAATATTCAAAATAGCTTTTGCGACGTTTACAGTAATAGGTCTAGTAGGAACCTTAATGCTATTCTTTGGAGCTCATATAATAGCTGTAGATTGGTTACAAATACCAGAAGCGGAAATGACAATGGTAGCATTAGCACCAGCTATATTTTTTGTCGCAATAGCATCTGTAATGAGAGGCTATTTTAATGGAAGACAGGAAATAAAAGCAACAGCAAGGTCACAGTCATTAGAACAAATATTCAAAACAGCATTAACAATAATCTTAGTAGAAATAGTAGCAATAGCGTCTAATTTGTCAACAGAATTGATGGCAGCAGGTGCAACATTAGCAACAACACTTGCAACACTTTCAGGATTTGGATATTTATATTTTTATTATAAAGTAAGAAAAAAAGAAATTGCAGCAGAAATAAAATCAACAGTAAATTACAAATATGAAAGAAGAAGAAGCATTATAAAGAAGATTTTATGGGTTTCATTCCCTATAGCATTAACTGCTATATTATCATCTGTAAATAAAAATATTGATTCATTTACAGTAGTAAGAAGTTTAAAAGAATTCTTACCGGCAGAAGAAGCAGTTAGCCAATATGGAATATTAGGAGGTAAAGTAGATACATTAACAAGTTTACCACTATCAATAAATGTAGCATTTTCAACAGCATTAGTACCAGCAATAGCAGCTGCAAAAGCAAGAAAAGATAAAAAAACAATAAAACAAAAAACATCATTTTCACTACTAATTTCAATGCTAATAGGCTTACCTTGCACAGTTGGAATGTGTATATTTGCAGAACAAATATTAGGCTTATTATATCCAAATGCAAGTAGTGGAACAGTAATACTACAAATTAGCTCATTAACGATTTTATTTACAATATTAGACCAAACCATAAATGGAGCTTTACAAGGCTATGGATTATTAAAAATACCAGCAATCTCATTAGGAATACGGAGTAATAGCAAAACTTATATTAAACCTAGTATTAGTACCAATACCATCAATAGGAGTAAATGGTGCAGCTTGGGCATCTGTAGCTTGTCATGCAATAGCATTTACAATATCAATAATATGTTTGAAAAAAGCATTTAATATGAAATTTAAATTTTCTAAATATGTGTTAAAACCAGTTATAGCAACTGCAATTATGGGAATATGTTCATATTTTACATATTTAGCACTTTCAGGAATAATTGCAACAAAATTGGCCACACTAATAGCAATAGCTGTTGCAGCAATTATATATGTATTGGCAATAGTAGCATTAAAAGTATTTAATAAAGAAGAAATACAAGCATTACCAGCTGGAAATAAGATATGCACTGTGCTAGAAAAGCTAAAAATATATTAAAATAGCAAAAAAACATAAAAAAATTGCAAAAAAAGAAGGATTTTAGGTATTTTTGGCGAATTAATTTAATTAGTAGTATCTTTATTGCTTCGTTCAGGCAATGAAGTACATATCACATTATACTTTATAGGAGGTAATTTAAATGAACAAAGCTGAATTAATCGCAGCAATGGCTGCAAAAACAGGGGAAACAAAAAAAGCAGCTGAAAACTCAGTAAACGCTTTTGTAGAAGTTGTAACAGACTCACTAAAAAAAGGAGATAAAGTTCAATTAGTTGGATTTGGTTCTTTTGAAGTAAGAAAAAGAGCAGCTAGAAAAGGTAGAAATCCTCAAACTAAAGAAGAAATCAAAATACCTGCATCAAAAGCTCCAGTATTCAAAGCTGGTAAAGCATTAAAAGATTTAGTAAACAAAAAATAAGAATAAGATTTAAATATATATAAATATATGATATCATATTTGGAGACAAGTAAACTACATTAGAGAGTAGCGTAATCTTGTCTCTTTTTTATGCTCTATAATAAAAATGTTAGGTAGATAAAAAACATAAACATTTATCATGAAATTTTACACAAATTAGCAAAATATCACTGTGAACAATAAAAAGACCTCAAACTATTGACATAACCGAATTTTTTTGACATAATAGATACACGATAAAAAAGAATGAGAAGGGATATATATGCAAATTAATCAAGAAAAAGCGATAATAGAAGCAATACTTTTTGCAGCAGGAAGACCAGTAACTAAAAATGAAATTATGCTTGCATTAGAAATTTCAGAAGATGAAATAGAAAAGATAATAGCAAATATGCAAGAAGAATACAATCAAGAAAATAGAGGAATAGAATTAATAAAAATAAATAATTCATATCAATTATGTACAAAAAAAGAGTTGTATGAATATGTGTATCCAATATTAGACAAAAGAACAAAACCTAATTTGTCAACAGCATCACTTGAAACATTAGCAATAATTGCATATAATCCTAAAATAACAAGAGCGGAAATTGAAAACATAAGAGGCGTTTCTGCAGATGCTTGTGTATATAAATTGTTAGAATATGGTCTAATAGAAGAAGCTGGTAAATTAGATTTACCAGGTAAGCCTATGTCATACCAAACAACAGATGAATTTTTAAGAATGTTTGGTTTTAGTTCATTAGAAGAATTACCAGAGTTACCAAGATATAAATTAGACGAAAATAAGCAAATAGTAATAGACGATTTAATAAATAATGAACAAGAAGAGCAAAAAATAAATACAGAAGAACAAGAAAATGGAGAAGAAAAACCTAAAGAAAATGTAATTATTATAGCACAACCAGAGGCTCCAATGCCCGAGAGGGGAAACGAGGAAAACTAATTTGTAAAAACAAAAAAATTGGAGGAATTTAGAATGAGTAAGAAAAAAGGATTTGTAAATGATATAACAAACATAGACGAAAATTTTGCACAATGGTATACAGATATTGTATTAAAAGCAGAATTAGCAGATTACACAAGTGTAAAAGGATTTATAGCAATAAGACCATATGGATATGCAATTTGGGAAAATATCCAAAATTATGCTGATAAAAGATTTAAAGAAAAAGGTGTTAAAAATGTATCTATGCCAGTTTTAATACCAGAAAGCTTATTAAATAAAGAAAAAGATCATGTGGAAGGTTTTGCACCAGAAGTAGCATGGGTTACAAAAGGTGGAGAAGAAAATTTAGAAGAAAAATTATGTGTTAGACCTACATCAGAAACAGTATTTTCATCAATGTATTCTAAATGGTTAAGTTCATGGAGAGAACTACCATATTTATATAATCAATGGTGTAGTGTATTAAGATGGGAAAAAGAAACAAGACCATTTTTACGCTCAAGAGAGTTCTTATGGCAAGAAGGACATACAATACATGAGACAGCAGAAGAAGCTCAAAAATTTACTTTAGAAATGTTAGATGTATATGCAGATATTATTGAAAATTTATTAGCAATACCTGTTTTAAAAGGACAAAAAACACCAAAAGAACAATTTGCAGGTGCTGAAGCAACATATACAGTGGAAACATTAATGCATGATGGTAGAGCTTTGCAAGGAGGAACATCACATTACTTCGGGCAAAACTTTACAAAAGCATTTGATGTAAACTTTCAAAACAGAAATGGCGAGCAAGAATATGCGTACCAAACATCTTGGGGAATTAGTACAAGATTAATAGGAGCTGTAATAATGGCACATGGAGATGACAGAGGATTGAAATTGCCTCCAAAAGTTGCTCCAATTCAAGTAGTTATTGTTCCAATTGCACAAGAAAAGGGAAATGTAAAAGAAGAAGCAGAAAAATTATCTAAAAAATTAAAAGGAAAATTTAGGGTAGAACTAGATACAAGAGAAAACTACTCAGTAGGATATAAGTTCAACGACTGGGAAATGAGAGGGGTACCTCTTAGAGTTGAAATGGGACCTAAAGAATTAGAAAATGATGAAGTTACATTAACAAGAAGAGACAATTTTGAAAAAGTAACAGTAAAACTTGAAAATATAGAACAAGAAATTGAAAAAATATTAGAAGATATACAAAAATCAATGTTTCAAGCTTGTGAAAAAAGACTAGAAGAAAAAACAACTGTTGCACATAATATGGAAGAATTACAAAAGAATCTTGAAGAAAATCAAGGATATGTAAAAACAATGTGGTGTGGTTCTCGTGAGTGTGAAGATAAAGTAAAAGAACTAACAGGAGCACCTTCAAGATGTATACCATTTAAGCAAGAACATTTAGGAGATACTTGTGTATGTTGCGGTAAAAAAGCAGATAAAATGGTAGTATGGGGCAGACAGTATTAATTCACGAAAAAAGCACAAGAAGAAAACTATTTATAAACAATAACTCATTAAAATAAGCATATATTATAAATGAATCACATAAAATAAAGTGCTAACAATAAAATGAGGAGTTGAATTAATATGAAAAATAATGAACAAGAGATAACAGATCTTGTTGATCTGAAAAATTTTGTGGACTATAATCAGGAAATAAAAGAAAATGGAGAAACTTTTCAAAAGGTAATGTGTATTTATAAAATGGCTTTAAAAGAATTGAATAATAAAGTAGAAATCTATCAAGAAGAATTTAAAACATTTTATAATTACGAATTAATAGATCATATAAATTTTAGAATTAAGAGCCCTAAGAGCATTATAAAGAAAATGCAAGACAGAGGAGCAGAACTTACATATAAAGAAATGATTGAAAATATAAATGACATTGCAGGATTAAGGGTTATATGCCAAACACAAAAAGATATATATTCAATAAAAAGATTAATACAGAATATACCAGGAATACAAACATTGAAAGAAAAAGATTATATTAAAAATCCTAAAGAAAGTGGATATTCAGCATATCATATAATTTTAGCTGTGCCAGTGGTATTATCAACTCAACTTATATATGTAAAAGTAGAAGTTCAAATAAGAACAATGACAATGGATGTATGGGCTAGTTTAGAACATAAGATGAAATATAAAACACAAAAAGCAATAACAAATAAACAATCCAAAGAGTGGATAAATTGTGCAAAAGCAATTAATAAAATAGATGAAAAGATAACAAACTTGACAATAAAGACATAGAGTAAATGCCTAGGGAGGAATAAAAAATGGACTATAAAGAGTTAGCAAATTTAATATTTCCAAATGCGAAGGAAATAGCATATTATGAAGAAAAATATCCAAGAAGAAATCTAAAAGAGGGAGCAATTGTAACAAGATTTGCACCAAGTCCAACAGGATTTGTACACATTGGTGGGTTATATCAAAGTTTAATTGCAAGAAAATTAGCAAGTCAAACAGATGGAGTATTTTTCTTAAGAATAGAAGATACAGATCAAAAAAGAGAAGTTGAAAATGGTGTCAGTGGAATCGTAAACAGTTTGAAAGATTTTGATATTGTGCCAGATGAAGGAATGATATCAGAAACAGAAGAAAAAGGAAACTATGGACCATATAAACAATCTGAAAGAAAAGAAATATATCAAGCATATGCTAAATATATGATAGAACAAGGAAAAGCATATCCATGTTTTTGTAGCCAAGAAGAAATTGATGAAATAAGACAAAAACAAGAAGCTGCTAAAATACGTCCAGGATATTATGGTGTATGGGCAAAATGTAGACATTTAACTTTAGACGAGATGGCTGAAAAAATAAAAAATGGTGAAAGCTATATTATTCGTTTTAAATCACCTGGAAGAGAAGACAGAAAAATAAAACATAAAGATGTAATAAAAGGAAATGTAGAATTCCCAGAAAATGACCAAGATATAGTAATCATAAAAGGTGATGGATTACCAACATACCATTTTGCACATGCGGTTGATGATCACTTAATGGGAACAACACTTGCAATTAGAGGTGATGAATGGTTATCATCAGTTCCATTACATTTACAATTATTCCAAGAATTAGGATTCAAACCACCTAAATATGCACATATTGCACCAATTATGAAAAATGACAATGGAAATAAGAGAAAGCTAAGTAAAAGAAAAGATGCAGAAGCAGCAGTTTCTTATTACGAAGAAGAAGGTATTCCTAAAGAAGCGGTAAAAGAATATTTATTAAATATTGCTAATTCAACATTTGAAAATTGGAGAAGAGCTAACCAAGATAAAGATATTTCAGAATTTAATCTAGAAATAAAGAAGATGAGTGTTAGTGGAGCTTTATTTGATATGGTAAAATTACTTGATGTAGGAAAAACAGTAATATCTAAATTTACTGCAGAACAAGTATATGAAGAAGCAATGAAATGGGCAAAACGTCATGACAGTGAACTTGAAAAAATATTAGAAGATAAAGAATATTCATTAAAAGTATTTGGAATAGAAAGAGGAAATAAAAAGCCAAGAAAAGATATTGCAAAATGGTCAGATGTAAAAGAAAATATTAATTATATGTATGACGAATTATTTGATGTAAAAGAATATCCATATCAAGTAATATCAGATAAAGAAGAAATTAATAAAATATTAAAAACGTATATAGAAAAATACTATGATGATGCAGATGACAAGCAAACTTGGTTTGACAAGATAAAAGAATTAACAGAAGAAATGGGATATTGTAAAGATGTAAAAGAATTTAAAGCAAACCCAGGTAAATATAAAGCACATGTTGGAGATGTAAGTACTGTTTTAAGAGTTGCATTAACAGGGAGAACAAATACACCAGATATGTATGAAATTATGAAAATCTTAGGAAAAGATAGAATAGCTGCTAGATATGAAAAGGCAATAAATTCATAAAATTTATATTTGCAATTTTATATGATTATTGATAAAAACAATATATATATTATATATTGTTTTTATTTAAAATAACTAAAATGGTAAAAAGAAAGAGAGTAATTATGGAATATAACATAGGAGATATTGTAAGAACTAAAAAGCAACACCCATGTGGAAGCAAATTGTGGGAGATAACAAGAATAGGGGTTGATTTTAAACTTAAATGCCAAGGATGTGGACATATTGTTATAATACCTAGAGAAAAAGCTAAAAAAGCAATTACTAAAATAGAGAAAAAGGCGGAATAATTTAATAAGCATTTAATGAAGTTTATAAAAATATAATATGAAATAGAATATAAGATTAAAAGGCAAAATAAAGCATAATATCACAATAAATTGAAAAACACATATAATATAGTATAGTATTAATAAATACTATATTGGAGGTGACTTCTATGGAGCCACAAGATACAATTTATTGCTATGATAATAAAGAAACAAAATGCAAAAACAAAAAGAACTGTTTAGGAATAGTAGCAGCGATATTACTTGCAGCATTTACAACCGTCATAGGTATAATAATTGGTGCATCATTAGCAGGTACGTTCTTAGAGGCATTAGCAGCTATAATTGTTTTAGCAGTAGTTTTAGGAATACTACTAATCTTGACACTAATATTATTATTCTGTAACAAAGGTAAAGACAAGAAAAATAAATGCAAATGTTGTTAAATATAAATTAAAAGAGCCAAGCACAGTCTAATTACAAAGTGTAATTGACTGAGCAAAAGCTCTTTTATTATATACGCAAGCCAAGTGTCTAAGATATGGAAAAACATAAAAATAATTGGCTCTTTACATTAAATATATTTTTCAATTATAT
>ULXO01014907.1_pt1 | contig 14751 bp, 10 predicted proteins | sample 1961391 | NCBI WGS metagenome assembly ULXO01 (sample SAMEA4835841, study PRJEB28245) | human gut metagenome | biome: gut microbiome; material: fecal sample | place: Denmark | collected 2008 | reverse complement strand
AGAACAAAGCGATGTGGTGGTGCACATGGGACGTTACAGTCGCGACGAATTTGCAGCCAAACATGCGGACAGCCGGAATGTCATCATTCCTCATCCTATTTATCAATACACGTACAAGGAGGACATCAGTATGGAACGTGCGCGCCAGTATCTTAATCTGCCGCAGGAGGCGTTTATCGTCACGTCGTTCGGAAAGTTCCGGAATCGTGAAGAGAGGCGGATGGTGACCGGAGCGTTCCGAAAATGGGATGAAGCAAAGAAGTTCCTGCTTGCTCCGCGACTGTACCCGTTTTCGAGATTCAACAGGTATGGCAGCAACTTCTTCAAACGCTGGACATCCCGGACAGGATATTACCTGCTTATACCCTTGCTCAACCGCCTGCGCAGAATGCACACCGGAACCAGAATGCACGCCGGAGCCAGCGACGAACCTATAGACAACTGCGACCTGCCTTACTACATGGCCGCTTCGGATGTAATATTCATTCAACGAAAAGATATTCTGAACTCTGCCAGTATACCTCTCGCCTTCCTTTTTCACAAAGTGGTCATAGGTCCCAATATCGGGAATATAGGAGAAATCCTCCAGGATACGGGCAACCCCGTCTTCCACCCCGACAACAAATTTGATATCATACGAGCACTGGAAGCGGCCCGCCAACTGTCCGCCCGAAGGAAGGGGGAAGACAACTATGCATATGCCATTGAAAACATGAACAGCGGAAAAATAGGAAAAGAATATGCGGAGCTTTACAGAAACCTGCCCAATCTCTCTCTTTAAACGATCTCAAAAACAAACAACAATAGAGTAGCCATACACAGTATTTATGGAAAATAAAGAAATAAAAGTCAGTGTCGTCATACCTGTCTATAACACCGAAAAATATGTTCGGGAGGCAGTAGAAAGCATTATGAATCAGACACTGCGGGAATTGGAGATCATCATCATCAATGACGGCTCCACGGATAACAGTCTGCAAGTTGCAGAAGAACTGGCTGCGGCAGACAGTCGGATACAGGTGTATTCGCAAACCAACCGGGGATTGTCAATGGCACGCAATGCCGGCATCACGCATGCCCACGGAAGATACATCTATTTCATGGATAGTGATGATCTGTTGGAAAAAGATGCAATGGAGTTGTGCTACAGCAAATGCGAAGAAAAAGAACTGGATTTCGTTTTCTTTGATGCCCAGAGCTTTTTTGAAGAGGATATTCGCAATGCTCCCGCACTAAATTACCAACGTACCGATAAGTTAGAAGACAAGGTTTATACAGGTCCCGAAGCTATCAACATACAATTGCAGCACAAAACGTACACCCCATCCGCCTGTCTGAACGTTATCCGCACAGCTTTTCTGGAAGAACGGCAGCTCCTCTTTTATCCGGACATTGTACACGAAGATCAGCTATTCACGACCTTACTTTATCTGCAAGCCCGAAGAACAAGCTGTATCCAACGATCGTTCTTTCACCGGCGCATACGTAAAAATTCAATTATGACATGCGATTTTTCACTCCAAAATTTAAAAGGATATCTCACTGTTGCTCAAGAGATAGTCAGATTCAAGCAACAAACCTCTGAATACGAAATCAGGAATACTATTGATTTATATCTGTCGCAAATGCTGAATGCTGTCATTTGGCAAGCCCATGTGCTCCCTTACCCGTACCGGCTTCGGCTGGCGTGGCGGTGTCTGTTTAGATACAAAAAACTCATATCTATAAGAAGCATCGGAGTCTTGTTATTCAAATCCATCATTCACAAGTAGACCAGAAAAGGATCATTCAGACAATGGCAAACAATATTAAACATCAGTTATTTTCCGGAGTATTCTACACGGCACTAGCCAAATACAGCGGAATCATTATATCACTCGTCGTGGCAGGGATTCTTGCGCGGTTACTCTCTCCGGATGACTTCGGAGTAGTGGCAATCGCTACGGTCATTATTGCATTTTTCAATCTCTTTACGGATATGGGAATATCGCCTGCTATCGTACAACATAAATCATTGACTAAAGAAGAACTGTCGGACATCTTCTCATTCACCGTATGGACAGGCATCGGAATCAGCATACTCTTTTTTGCCGCTTCCTGGCTGATCGCCGGTTACTACGGAAGCGGGATCTTACGGACGTTGTGCCAGCTCCTGTCCGTCAACCTGTTCTTCGCCTCTGCCAACATCGTGCCGGGAGCCTTGTTCTACCGCAACAAAGAGTTCAAGTTCATTGCTGTCCGAAGCTTTATCATCCAGATAGCCGGAGGCGCCGGAGCAATAACTGCCGCGCTTTGCGGAGCCGGCTTATATGCGCTGATCATCAATCCTATACTTCCCAGCATACTGATATTCGTTATTTCCTATCAACGCTATCCGCAACGGCTGCGTTTCACGTCAGGACTGAAAGTACTCCGAAAGATATTCTCCTATTCGGCCTATCAATTCTTGTTTAACGTGATTAACTACTTCAGCCGCAATCTGGATAAATTGCTGATTGGTAAGTATATGAGTATGTCAGCACTAGGATACTATGAAAAATCCTACCGCTTGATGATGCTCCCTCTGCAGAATATTACGCAAGTCATCACACCGGTAATGCACCCCATCTTCAGCGATTTCCAGAATGACAAGGAAAAGCTGGCAACATCCTACGAACGCATTGTCCGTTTTCTGTCATTCATCGGTCTGCCGCTCAGCGTACTGCTTTTCTTTACGGCGGAAGAAGTGACACTGATTATTTTCGGTGATCAATGGCTGCCTTCGGTTCCTGTGTTCCGGATACTGGCACTTTCGGTCGGCATTCAGATCATACTCTCTTCTTCAGGTTCCATTTTCCAGGCAGCAGGTGATACACGAAGCTTATTCATCTGCGGACTCTTTTCGTCCGTACTCAATGTGACCGGAATGCTGGCAGGGATATTCTATTTCGGCACACTGACAGCTGTAGCAACATGTATCGTGATAACTTTTACTATCAATTTCGTACAATGCTATTGGATGATGTACCGAGTAACTTTTCAAAGAAACGCATGGATATTTATCAGACAACTTCTTTCTCCACTCCTTGTCAGCCTACTAATAACGGCATTCCTCACGCCTGTATATTATATGATGGAAAATATGAATATTTTCGCAACACTTATTGCAAAAAGTTTCGTAAGTTTTATTATCTTTGGGACATATATGCAAGTAACACACACCTATGATATCACAGGCAAAGTGAAGACTCTTGCAAGAAATAGAAAGTTGGTACAAAAAAACAAACAATGAAAGGATTATTCCTCATATTCCATGGTTTCGAAGCATTCAACGGAATCAGTAAAAAGATACGTTATCAAGTAAAAGCCCTCAAAGAATGCGGACTAGAAATGCATACGTGTTGGCTAGACGATACGGACAACCATAAACGCCGTATGGTAGATGAATCGATAATCGCCGACTATGGTTTCGGGATCAAAGGAAAAATCCTAAAAAGAATCGAATTTGACAGTATCGTACATTATGTACAGAAAGAAAGCATAGACTTTATCTATGTACGCTATGTCCATAATGCCAGCCCTTTCAGCATACGGCTGATGAAACTGCTAAAAAAGACCGGAGCACGTATAGTGATGGAAATCCCGACATATCCATACGACCAAGAATATAAGGGACTCCCATTCGTATACCAACGAATCCTATTTATAGACAAATGTTTCCGACAGCATCTGGCACGCTATGTTGACAAGATCGTCACTTTTTCGGACTATGACATTATTTGGAATCGCCCCACCATCCGCATCTCAAATGGAATTGATTTCAGCGAAATCCCTTTAAGAGGTCCAAAGAATGATACCGCACATTCTCTACAACTGATTGCCGTAGCGACAATGCACCCATGGCATGGTTTCGACAGAGTTATAGCCGGCATGGCAAATTACTATCGTACACATACGGACACTCATGATTATAAAGTATATCTCAATATCGTAGGCTTCGGGGTTCCCGAACTGGTGGACAGCTATAAAAAAGATGTAGCCAAACATCAGTTAGAGAAATATATCATCTTTCATAGTGCCTTATACGGCAAAGAACTGGATGCCGTGTTCGAGCAGTCGGACATGGGAATAGGCAGTCTGGCTCGCCATCGTAGCGGTATTGACAAAATTAAGACCTTAAAAAACCGTGAATATGCAGCAAGAGGCATTCCTTTTGTTTATTCAGAAACGGATGATGACTTTGAGCATCAGCCATACATACTTAAGGCAGCACCGGACGATTCGCCCCTTGACATCGAAAAAGTAATCCGCTTTTATCAATCATTGAAAACAACGCCGCTCCAAATACGGATGTCTATAGAGCAATCACTTTCATGGAAAGCCCAGATGCAAATTGTTATTAATGAAACCTTTGAATGAAACTATATCACTATGAATATACAGCCACTGATCAATGCTGTCCGCTATAAATTGCGTTATGGCATTACTGTAGAATGGTACAATTTCTGGTACATGGCTTTCAGATGCCATCAGAAAATAACTCCGCAGGTAGCTTCCATTGATGAGACCATCCGGATAATCGTAGAAGACCAATGTTCCGTGAGCCGTTTCGGCGATGGTGAGATGCTGCTTACCAACCCGGACAAGGAAATAGGATTCCAAAAAGGAAATGTACTCTTGGCTCAGCGTCTCAAGGAAGTATTGACAAGCCATGAAGAAGGACATTTGGTTTGTATCTCCGATACTTTCGAAAACATCTATCGCTATAACCGCAAAGCACGCCGATTCTGGAGAACTCACTTCTTTCTGTATGGCAGTTGGTGGGACCGCTTGCTGTTGCCCGACAGGCTATACTACAATACATTCATCACCCGTCCCTACATGGACTTCGCTTCCAAAGAAGACTGCCCACGGTGGTTTCACCAGATGAAAGCTATCTGGAAAGACAGGGATGTCGTATTCATTGAAGGCGAAAAAAGCCGTTTGGGGGTAGGCAACGACCTCTTTGACAATGTAAAAAGCATCAGACGTATTCTTTGTCCGCCCCGTGACGCATTTGACCGCTACGAAGAAATACTGAATGAAGCGCAAAAACTCGAGAAAACCGCTCTCTTCCTCATTGCCTTAGGACCTACGGCTACTGTACTGGCTTACGATTTATTCAAGTCCGGTTATCAGGCAATTGACGCAGGGCACGTGGACGTGGAATATGAATGGTGGCGAATGGGCGCCAAACGGAAAGTAAAGCTGGAACGAAAATATGTAAACGAAGCCGCCAACGGAAAACAAGTGTCCGACGCCGGAGAATTTTATCGGAAACAAATCATTGCTAAAATCTATTAAATCATGAAGATAGCCTATTACCTGCCCTCACTACAGGCACCTGGCGGAATAGAACGGATAGTTACATTCAAGGCCAATTATTTTGCAGAACATTTTGAAGGATACGACATCACCATCATTACATCCGAACAAATGGGTAAAGCACCACACTTTCCATTATCCCCCAAAGTAAAGCATATCGACTTAGGAGTATCTTTCGACCTGCCCTACTCTCAATCCATAGTAAGTAAAGTGCTGAAGTATCCGTTCCGCTACTATCGGTTTAAACAACGACTATCGAATCTATTGAACGAACTGAAACCGGACATTACTATCTCAACCATGCGCCGGGAACTGAACTTTATCACTAAATTGAAAGACGGTAGCCTGAAAATCGGAGAGTTTCACGTCAGCCGCTACGCCTATGGCGCAGAAGCACTGAAACGTAAAAGCCCGATTGTCAACATGATAAAGAAAAGATGGGCAAACAGATTTGTCAAAAACCTGTCTAAACTGTCCAGAGTGATTATACTTACAAGTGAAGGAGCCAAAGACTGGCCGGAACTGACTAATATCAGCATCATCCCTAATCCTATTTCTACTCCTGTAGAAGGAAAACAAACAGATATTCTGTCACATAATGCTATTGCTGTAGGGCGGTATGCGCCCCAAAAAGGATTTGATATGCTAATCCCCGCCTGGAGCATTGTCGCCCAAAGACATCCGGACTGGAAACTGCATATTTATGGAGAAGGCGACCTGAAAGAGAAGTTCACCAGACTAATAGATGAACTGCAACTAAATAATAATTGTCTGCTTCATCACACTGTATCGAATATAGCCGAAAAGTACTGTATGAGTTCGATATTTGTCTTGTCAAGCCGATACGAAGGGCTACCTCTGGTATTGGGCGAAGCAATGGCTTATGGAGTTGCTCCGGTTGCCTTTGCCTGTCCATGCGGTCCGCGGGACATGATAACGAATGGAAAAAACGGGCTCTTGGTAGAAAACAGAAACATTGAACAATTGGCCAAGCAAATTTGCTATCTGATTGAGAACGAGAATATCCGCATAGAAATGGGTAGGCAGGCAAAAATCAGGGCCAAAGATTTTACTATGGAAGCAATCTCGCAACAATGGAAAAGTTTATTTGAAGAATTGATGGAATATGCACCCCAATAAAAGAAGAAAAGAATGACTATCATCTATTTATATCGCTCACTAGCGGCTTTTGGTGGCGTAGAAAGAATCTTCATCGACAAGGCGAATTATCTGGCAGAACATTACGGATACCACGTATATATTATTACTTGGGAGCAAGGGGGACATTCCATCGTTTACCCTTTATCACCCAAAGTGACCCATATAGATTGGGGCATACTATTCTATCGCCAGTATCAATATGGGCTTTTCAAACGCATGTTCATGCAGTGGAAAATGGAAAAAGAGTTTTTTAAAAAACTCAGTAATTTCGTACATACAACTCAAGCCGACATAGTCATCGGAGCTAGTTGCGAATTCACAACTATGGCTGGTATGGATTTACTTCAAAGAAAAACGCATACCATACTGGAAACGCATAGCATGAGGACAAGTATTGAAAAAAACAATCCACCTGCCGGAAATCTATTGATGAGATGGGCATTCAAAAGAAGAGACAAGCAACTTCACCAGTATATCAAACATATGTCCGCTTTTGTAACACTGACTCACAACGATGCGAAAGACTGGTCCGACATAACACCGCAGGCAAGAATCATCCCCAATATGCTGCACCGGTATCCTGCAGAAATCAGTCCAGACAAGAAAACTCAAAAACGGATTATTACCGCAGGAAGACTGGTAGAGCAGAAAGGATATGACTTATTACTGGACGCCTGGAGTAAAGTACATCAGAAACACCCTGAGTGGATTCTTGATATATATGGAGAGGGTGAAGACAAAAACATGTTATTGGAGAAACGGAAAAATCTGGCACTGGAAAATTCCGTGTTATTTCATCCTCCCACTCCCGATATCTATCAAAAATACATGGATAGCGACTTTTATGTCATGAGTTCCCGATACGAAGGTTTTGGACTCGTTCTGGCAGAAGCAATGTCATGTGGTATACCCTGTGTCTCATTTGACTGTCCGCATGGTCCTTCGGATATCATAAAAGACCATGAAGACGGTCTACTAGTGGAGAAAGAAAATATCAAGGAACTTGCAGACAAAATCTGCTATCTGATTGAGAATGAAAATGTACGCATCAAGATGGGACACAAAGCCAGGGAAAACGTAAAACGCTTTCTGCCGGAAAATGTGATGCCACAATGGAAAAACTTATTCGAATCATTAACTTATTCTTCTAAATAACAGAACAATATATGGTAAAGTGGTATAAAACTTATCTGGAAGTATACGGGAAATCTTTTGATGAGATTTCTGACGATAGTATCCGCAAAGTCAAAAGACAACTCAAAGAACGTCAAAACGATTCTCCACTGGTATCGGTTGTACTCATTGCACACAATGAGGAACGTCATCTGATAAGTTGTATCTGGTCACTCTCCGAGAATCATTGCCATTTCCCCATTGAAATAATAGCCGTTAACAACAATTCAACGGATAAAACGGAAGAAGTATTAAAATCATTGGGAGTTACCTATTATAACGAAACGAAGAAAGGTCCGGGATACGCCCGCCAATGCGGATTGGACCATGCAAAAGGAAAATATCATATTTGTATTGATGCAGATACTTTATATCCACCGCATTACATTGAAACGCATGTAAAATATCTAATGAATCCGAAGGTTGCATGTACATTCAGTTTATGGAGTTTTATGGTTGACGAAAGACATTCCCGATTCGGACTATGGTGCTACGAAGGCCTGCGCGATATATACCTCCGCTTACAAGCCATCCAGCGTCCTGAACTCTGTGTGCGAGGTATGGCTTTCAGTTTTAATACGGAAATAGGACGTCGGTTTGGATTTCGTACAGATATTATCCGCGGAGAAGACGGTTCGTTAGCATTAGCTATGAAACCGTATGGAAAAATCGTATTTATTACAAGTCGCAAAGCACGAGTGCTTACAAGTAATGGAACCCTAAATTCTGAAGGATCACTGATTGATAATATATGGATACGGGTAATCAAAGCACTGAAAGAAATCACCGGACTCTTTATCAAAAAAACGGCATACAAAGATAAAGACTCTAATCTCATCAAATAAGGTCTCATCAAAATCATTATGGATATGGCAAAATATATAGTAAATATCATCTTAGTAACAGCTTGTCTTTTCACCTATACTTCCTGTATAAGAAAAATGAATCTATACGATGAGAATAGAAATACAGGACAAGACAATAACGAAAAAGATACAGATTCTACTCCCGTCTATATGTATCCTTTCGACAAAGAAACAGCAAACGTTACAGCAGAAATCATTATCCACACAAAAAAAGAAATACAGACCAAAGATATTAATGTCGAAATCCCTCATTTAAAATACAATAAGACATGGATGTTGATGCTAACACAAGACGACTGCATGCAGGCTGCTTTTTGCCGTACGTGGGCTGCAATAAACGGTAAACCGATCTCAAGTTCAATACCTTATCCTACTCCAACTCCCACTGATCAGAATATGAAACATCAATTATATTTTGACATCAAACATTTGCAAAAAGGGGATCTTCCCCCTACTATTATTTCCGCCAACCAATCTTTGGGATGTACAGACGGAGCAGGAAATGAAGTTCGGTTTGCTATTACTACCACTCTTGCCCCTGAAGAAAAATGGATGGATGCTGAAACAAACGTACTGCCGGGGTTTACTGCAAACTATTATCGTTTTTATATGAAATCCGGACTTATATGGGATAACATACGAGAGATGTTGAACTATGGAACAGGCATTGCCCTCCATGATGTAATGACAAAGGATGCTAATGATCCAATACAAATATTGGAACATTTTGATATTGCCCAAAACATTATTGTAGAGAAACTCACAGGAAGGGGATGCAAATTTCTTGCTGAACCCAATGGAAATAAGACATACGTAACTGCTGCTCTTCAATGTCCGGAAATTCAAACGATGACCGCACAAGCAGGAGCAATTACCCTATATCCGTATCAAGTGTCTGAAACTTTACAAAAATCTCTGATAGAACGGGAGTTTAACGATTCACCAGCATATTTTAAACAACAGATTACTGACCTGCTAAAATTACCCAAAGAAGAACGTAAAGCAATCTGCATAGGTGTTCATGGTACGGACAACAATTGGATCGACTTTTTATTATGGTTAAATAGTAATTATGGTAAAGATGGGGATGATTCGTTATGGTTTCCAAGCCAGGAAGAATATTATGAATATAACTATTATCGTTTAAACAGCCATATTAGTATAGCACAAATAGACGCAAGTTCTTTCAAATTAACAATAAATTTACCGGGAGAAAAGTTCTTCTACTATCCTTCTACCACTATCAATTTGTCGGGAATTAGCATGTATGACATTGTTTCCATCGAAGGAAATGATGCATTGACCGGACTATCTTATGCTGACTACAAAGACGGTATCATGCTCAATATCGACTGTCGGAAATACCTGTTTGAACACGCCGAGAACTTCGTAAAACGATACGAGGCCAATCCTTCCGATGCTTCCAACAAAGCAGACGCCCTCTACTTTGTAAACATGCTGAAAGAATCGGCTAAAAAAGAGGCACTGAAAAAACGACTTCAATAAGTAAATCAACAAACATCTATTAAACGAGAATACAGCTATGAACGAAACTCTCACCCTCGAAATCCTCTTCTGGTTCGCCCTGTTCATGGTGTTCTACACCTATCTGGGCTACGGCATCGTCCTCTACGCGCTCGTCAGGCTGAAAGAGCTTTTCGTGAAACCCGTGAAACGGGTGCTGCCACCGGACAGTGACCTGCCGGAAGTAACCCTCTTCATCACCGCCTTCAACGAAGAAGACGTGGTGGACGAAAAGATGGAGAACAGCCTCGCCCTGGACTACCCTGCGGACAAACTCCGCATCGTCTGGGTGACGGACGGAAGCGATGACGGCACAAACGACCGTCTCCAAACCCGCTGGAACGGAAAAGTAACCGTCTACTTCCAGCCGAAACGGCAGGGAAAGACAGCCGCCATGACACGAGGAATGACACTCGTCCGGACCCCGCTTGTCGTCTTTACGGACGCCAACACGATGGTCAACAGCGAGGCAATCCGTGAAATCGTACTGGCTTTTCAAAACCCGAAAGTGGGCTGTGTGGCAGGAGAAAAGCGTATAGCCGTACAGACGAAGGACGGAGCAGCCGCCGGAGGCGAAGGCATCTACTGGAAATACGAATCGACACTGAAAGCGCTCGACTCCCGTCTCTACTCAGCTGTAGGCGCTGCCGGAGAACTGTTTGCCGTCCGCCGCGAACTCTTCGAACCGATGGAACCGGATACGCTGCTCGACGACTTCATCCTCTCTCTCCGCATCGCCATGAAAGGATACACCATCGCCTACTGCACCAATGCCTACGCCATCGAAAGCGGATCGGCAAATATGGGTGAAGAGGAAAAACGGAAAGTGCGCATCGCTGCCGGAGGATTACAGTCGATCTGGCGTCTGCGCCCGTTGCTGAACCCTTTCCGTTACGGAATCCTTAGTTTTCAGTACACGTCGCACCGGGTATTGCGCTGGTCTGTCACTCCATTCCTGCTGTTTGTGCTGTTGCCGCTGAATATAGTCGTTTTACTGCTGGGCGGATCTCCCCTGTTTTATGGCACCCTGCTGGGGTTACAGATTCTTTTCTACGGAATGGGATACTGGGGATATTACCTCTCTACCAGACAAATAAAGAATAAAGTACTGTTTATTCCCTATTATTTCTTATTCATGAACGTGAATGTGCTCAAAGGAATCGGCTACCTGAAAAGAAAAAAAGGAAGCGGAGCGTGGGAAAAAGCAAAACGCGCGGAAAAATAAGAACAGAGAAACAAATCTTTTATTATCTTTGCATGAAACAGAATCTTATAAATCTAATCGGACAAGCATGAACAGAACATTACATGAGGCGGATAATGCGCAGAGGATACTGAAACTGACTGCCGACACCATGCTATTAGTCGATAGAAATGGCATTTGCATTGATATTGATATTCATAGCAATTTATGGTTTTTGCAAGAAGAGAGGCTCTTAGGAAAAAATATATTCGAATTAATGCCCGAACATACCCGGGAGAAGGTCTACAGCACCTTCGAAACCGTACTCCGGGAACAGCGCAGCATCAGCAAAAACTACAAGCTGGAACTGAAAGATGATACCTATTACTTCAAGTGTATCATGTATCCTTACGATGACAACGTGCTCTGCCAATATCGGGACATCACCCAGCGAAGCAACGTGAAACGCCAGCTGGAGCAGGTCAACAGGAACTTACGGGAGATACAGAAAGTGGCCCAGATCGGACAGTGGATGTACAACACATACGACAATGTATTCTATTATATGGGCTACACCGGAGTGTTGTGCGAAGAGTCCTCCCGAAGTATCTCTCTTGACAACTACCAGCAGCTTATTGTCGAAGAAGACCGCCTGAACTTCACCAACTGGTGCCGCAAAAACGAGGAAGGTCCCAACGAGGAGAGCATCAGCTACCGCGTCCGCGTTGCCGGAGAGATCTACTACATGCGTCTGCAGGCCTATCTGCGCGAAGAGCTGCCGAACGGTAGCTGCAACATCGAAGGGTACATCCAGAACATCACCTACATACAGCGTCACAGAAACGATATCAACACGCTGACACATGCCATCAACAACGCAAAGGAGAGTATCTTCGCCGCCAAAGAGGATGGCACGCTGATCTTCGCCAACCGCCAGTTCCTCCAGAATCACGGCATTCCAGAAAGTGAGGAGATCGGCAAACTGAAAATCTACGAAATAGCCGGGGACATGAAAACGGAGAATGACTGGCAGGAACGCTGCAAAGATATTCTTCACGGAGGAAGCAGAAGTTTCATCGCCCATCACCCCTCGAGGATAAGCAAAAACATACTGGCTTACGAAGGGATCATGTACAATGTCACCAACGACTCCGGAGAGGAAAGTTACTGGTCGTTCTCACACGACATCTCCGAACGGCTGCACTATGAAGCGCAAATCAAACGGCTCAACCTGATCATGGATACCACCATCGACAATCTTCCCGCCGGAATTGTCGTCAAGGAGGTCAACAATGATTTCAGATATATCTACCGCAACCGGGAATCGTACAACCGGGACCTGTGCGTCGGCGAAGCTATCGGCAAGAATGACTTCGACTACTATCCGCCCGAAGTGGCAGAAAAGAAAAGGGAGGAAGATGTACTGGTTGCCACTACCGGACAAGGACTCCACTGGACGATGGAGGGAAAAGACAAAAACGGAAACCAGCTCATTCTGGACAAGCGGAAGATACGGGTGGACGGGGACGAACTATCCTCTCCTATCATTGTCAGCATCGAATGGGACATCACGGAACTGGAAAAGATCAAACGGGAACTTCAGACATCCAAGGAGAAAGCCGAAATGTCCGACAAACTGAAATCTGCTTTCCTCGCCAATATGAGTCATGAGATACGTACTCCGCTGAATGCCATCGTCGGCTTCTCGCATCTGATCGCCGAAAGTGAAAATACGGAAGAACGGCATACATTCTACGAGATTGTCGAGGCCAACAACGAACGTTTGCTGCAACTGATCAACGAGATTCTCGATCTTTCGAAAATCGAATCGGGCATTATTGAGTTCACCAGCGCACCGGTAAATATCCACAGCCTGTGTAAGGAAGTGTACGATGCCCACGTCTTCCGTACTCCACAAGGGGTGAAGCTAATCTACGAGCCATCCGAAAATGGTCTGGTGATAGAGACTGACAAGAACCGGGTGTTCCAGGTGTTCTCGAACCTGATAGGCAACGCGTTCAAATTCACAAAGGCGGGCAGCATCAGCTACGGATACAAGCTGGTGAACAAGCAGGTTGTTTTCCACGTGACTGACACCGGTACGGGCATCGAACCGGAGAAAATAGAACGTGTGTTCGAACGTTTTGCCAAACTGAACAACTACGCGCAGGGCACAGGACTGGGACTGTCTATCTGTAAAACAATCGTTGAACGGTTGGGTGGCGAAATCTCTGTTTCTTCGGTGGTAGGCAAAGGGACGACTTTCACTTTCACGCTGCCTTACGAATCGGATCAAGCATCCGGAGATAGGGAAGAACAAGAAGGGAATGCGACGAATACAAACGGAAATCCGAGTGATACGGCAGCCAGGGGAACGTTCGCTGAAACGTCTGTCCAGGATGCTTCCGGCAGCGTGTCCGGAAATACAGAGGAAGGCTGTTTCGAAGGTAGTTCCGCTGATGCCTCTCCCAGCCAGCAAACGATTCTGATAGCAGAAGATGAGGACAGCAACTTTGATTTGCTGAAGGCCATTCTTGGAAGGAAGTACAGGCTGATACGTGCCCGGGATGGTATGGAAGCCGTCATGTCATACGACGAAGCGAAGCCGGACCTTATCCTGATGGACATCAAAATGCCCAATCTCGATGGTCTGGAGGCCACAAAGATTATTCGTGAGCTCTCTACCACTGTGCCCATCATCGCACAAAGTGCTTATGCCTACCAGCAGGATCAGATAGCTGCTATGGACGTCGGCTGCAATGACTTCATTGCCAAACCGATCTCGCAAGCGAAGCTCAAGGATATGATTAATAAATGGTTACCGTAAAATGAAAGCCTTCTATAGATTACTCTACTATCTGTCTATCCTGCTGACAAGTATTTTGGCTGGTTTCACATTAGCCGGAGCCTTTGCCGGAGATGCTTCACCGGACAGCTTTACGCTAATGCCTTTTATCGGATTGATTTTGCCGGTACTTTTGCTGGCTAATGTCGTCTCTGCGATCTATTGGACGGTCCGCTGGCGATGCTGGGTTTTCATTCCTTTCATCGCCATATTGGGAAACTGGGGATACCTGACTCGTGTTCTCCAGTCTCCGCTTTTTGATTCAGCTTCCCAACCGAATACTGAATCTTTGTCTCTGAAGAAAAACGAAAGAGGCACCGAATCAGCACTGACTATTGCCACCTATAACGTTAACAGCTTTAATCGCGAGCACACAGGTTTCTCATGCAAGGAAATCGCTGCTTACATGAAGGAGCTCGGGGTAGACATTTTCTGTTTTCAAGAGTTTGGGATCAATCATGAATTTGGTATTGACAGCCTTCGCACCGTTCTTTCCGAATGGCCGTATTACTATGTTCCTTCTTCTCCTGCCGGGGAGAGTCTTTTGCAACTGGCTGTGTTCAGCCGTTATCCTATCAAGGAGAAACAGCTCGTCACCTACCCAAATTCCAACAATTGCAGCCTGTGGTGTGATATCGACATCAACGGCCAAACAA
>ULXO01014699.1_pt1 | contig 14961 bp, 9 predicted proteins | sample 1961391 | NCBI WGS metagenome assembly ULXO01 (sample SAMEA4835841, study PRJEB28245) | human gut metagenome | biome: gut microbiome; material: fecal sample | place: Denmark | collected 2008 | reverse complement strand
GAGGGTTGTGGGGTATGGGGATTATGAAGGGAACCGACCGGGTACAAAAGAGGCATGGATGCTGTTGAACCATTATCTAGCCTTGAGGTCTTAGCTACCCGCCTAAAAGATAATGATAACAACAGACATCCACGCCAATCGTTTATATATAACACATCCATAACTGATATGTTGATATATAGCAATTCACGTGGAGTATCTGTTGTATCATCTCTCTTTAGTATGAAATTGCTAAGTTTCAAGTACGAGAGACAATACGTTATTTACTCCAATAAAGTAATAAAAAGCACTACCCGCTTATTACATCTCGCTGATGTGCAGAAAGTGTATGACAAAGATATATGTTTTTGGGGAATAATATGGAAAAACGGAAATAAATAAAAGAAGTCCGATATTTAGAATGGCTTTTTTGTGTTTGGTTGAATAATGTTTTCAAGATGTTGTCTACCATTATTCATAGCGCATTTATCTCTTTCGTAAAGCAATGCTTTGTATCTTCAAAAGCTATGCTTTATGGTTGCTAAAGCATAGCTTTAGATAACCGTACGTCAGATGTTACGAGCATCGCTTTCACCTTCACTTTTTCCTCCCAACCTCTTATCCATCAGTGGTCTCGGGTGAAGGGGCGGCTATTCACCTAGTGAGTGGAGAAAACATTGTAAATGTTTGAAATAAACTATTCAATGATTTGAAATAAACATTGGGAAGAAAAAAATAATCTATTAGCATCTTTCGATTAGGTTATAGCTAATACGAATATCATTATAGCAAAAACAAATTAGCTTATAGCAAAGTGAACGATTTCTTTATGGTCCAATATGAAAATTGGATGAAGGATCGGTGAAGGGCGATGTGTTTCACCCGTTATCGCTTATGGATAAAAGGTTTCGAAGAAAAGGTGAAGGATATCCACCTATTTGAAAACTTATAGTGTGACGTGTAAAAGCATCTGTCTTTGATGGGAAGGGTTTCGTGCCAGCGTAAGAAGTTACGTAGGTTCTCTTTGGCAATGATCATGGTACAGCACACGGTACTTTTCTTTGTGTTATGACTGTAAAGAGATGTATTGACGTCTATAACATTTCCTATTTTTAAGGAAATATTAATTCGTTTGTTTCCTGTATTTTAGGAAATAAAATATGGGATTCTAAATATAATATCTTTTAGTGCACAACTTAATCTCCTTTAGTGAATAAATTAATTCGTCCGCCTATAGGCAAAGTTGCGTTTGCCTATAGGCAACCTTTCGTCCGGCTATAGGCGGACGGAAAGATGCCTATAGCCGGACGAATTAATTTATGAATGCGCAGACGTTATTTTCTATAGAGAAAACTATTATTCTATTATGCCGTTGTTATTAAGGTTTTGAAGGTTTCGTATAATCTTTTTTATCTCTTCTTTTACTATTCTTAACTCCGAAAGTTTCGTAACGATAAAGAAACCATCTACTTTTACCCCCGATTTTGTGAAGAATTGAAGGAATCTTCGTCTAATAAACTAAAAACTAAAACATTTGGGGCATGAAACACAGACTATTGCTACTATTACTATTCGTGTTCACCGCAGTGATGACAGGGTGGGCACAAAATTCTGCGACTCCCTCGTATATCATTAAAGGTGTACTTTTAGATTCACTGACTCAGGAAGGAGAACCTTACGCAACCATTAAGATTACTAAAAAGGGTGCTCCGGACAAAGCTATCAAGATGGCGGTGACCGGTGCCAGCGGTAAGTTTCAGGAGAAACTGAATGCAGCGGCAGGAGATTATGTGATTACTATTTCTTCCATCGGTAAGGCAGTTATCACCCGAGAGTTTACGTTGAAGCCGTCGGTTAAAGTCATTGATCTGGGAACGATGCTTTCGGCTGAGGCTACCAATGAACTGAAGGGAGTGGAAATTGTGGCGCAAAAACCTTTGGTTAAGGTAGATGTAGACAAGATAGAGTATAACATTGAAGACGATCCCGATTCGAAGTCGAACAGCATACTGGAGATGCTTCGGAAAGTGCCTTTGGTGACAGTGGACGGAGAAGATAATATACAGGTGAACGGTAGCAGCAGCTTTAAGGTGCACGTCAATGGAAAGCCTAATAACATGATGAGCAACAATCCGAAAGAAGTGCTGAAAAGCATGCCTGCCAATTCCATTAAATATATTGAGGTGATAACTTCGCCGGGTGCCAAATATGATGCCGAAGGAGTGGGAGGTATTCTGAATATCGTGACAGTAGGCGGTGGATTCGAAGGATACACGGCAACCTTCCGGGCGAATGCCAGCAATTATGGCGCCGGTGCCGGTGGCTATGCAATGGTCAAGCAGGGCAAAATGACCGTCTCTGTCAATTATAACTATAACTACAATGACAGGCCGCGCGGCTATTCGGATAGCTATCGCGAAAATTACGAGTCGGAAACGGAAAAGTATCTTGAATCAAATAGCAGTTCCAAGTCGAAAGGCAACTTCCAGTATGGAAATCTGGAAGCCAGTTATGAAATCGATACACTAAGACTGCTGACGGTAGCTTTGGGAATGTACGGCAGCAACAGTAAGAATTATGGTGATGGCTTTACCAACATGTACGGCGCTAACCATGAGGATATAGCCTACAGCTATCGGATGGACAATCATGGAAAAGGTTCCTGGTACTCCATTAATGGAAACATAGACTATCAGCGCACCTCCAGAAAGAACAAGCAGCGGATGATCACTTTCTCTTATAAGATTAATACACAACCTCAGACAAGCAATTCTTATAATACCTATAAGGATATTTATCCCGAAGATGAGATGGAGGAACTCGTCAAGCGGCTGCTGTTGAGAAATTATCATTCGGACGGAAAGACCAATACAATGGAACAAACGTTTCAGGTGGACTATACCACGCCGATTGGTAAGTTGCATACTATCGAGGCGGGTGCGAAATATATTTTCCGCCGCAATACCAGCGACAATAAACTTTATGAAGCGTCCGGAGGAAGCGAGGATTATTTATACAATGAAGACCGCAGTAGCGACTATCGGCATTTGAATCATATTTTGGCGGCTTATCTCGGATATACACTGAAATACAAAGATTTCACTTTCAAGCCGGGTATGCGGTATGAGCAAACCATACAGCGGGTGAAGTATATTGTTGGTCCGGGTGAGAATTTCCATACGAACTTTAGTGACCTCGTACCTTCTGTTTCACTGGGTATGAAACTGGGCAAAACTCAAAATATACGGGCGGGTTATAATATGCGTATCTGGCGTCCGGGCATCTGGAATCTGAATCCTTATTTTAATAATCAGAATCCGATGTTTATCACTCAGGGAAATTCGGACTTGAAGAGTGAGAAAAGTCATTCGTTTGACTTGTCTTATAGTAATTTTGGGGCGAAGTTCAATGTCAATCTGTCGTTACGGCATTCGTTCAATAATAACAGCATAGAGAATATAAGCCGGTTGATTACCGAACCGGGAGGGGAGATGTTTGACGATAATCCGGAACATGTGGCACCGGAAGGAGCTTTGTACAGTACGTATGCCAATATAGGAAAGAGCCGGAATACGGGATTAAGCTTTTATCTTAACTGGAACGCATCACCTAAAACACGCTTGTACGTCAACGGACGCGGAAGTTATAGCGACCTGAAAAGTGAGGCGCAGGGATTGCATAATTATGGATGGAACGGTTCTTTCTATGGCGGTGTCCAGCACACTCTTCCATTGAAGATACGGTTAAGTCTGAATGGTGGCGGTAGTACTCCGTACATTAACCTGCAGGGAAAAGGTTCCGGTTATTATTATTATGGTTTGGGGATCAGCCGTTCTTTCATGAAAGAAGAACGTTTGAGCCTGAACTTGTACTGCAATAATATATTTGAGAAGTACAGAAGCTATAACAATCATACGGAGGGCGTAAACTTCCTGTCGAAGAGTAGCAGTAAATGGCCGAGCCGCAGCTTTGGATTTAGTATCAGCTACCGGATTGGCGAACTGAAAGCCAGTGTGAAGAAAGCAGCCCGAAGCATCAATAACGATGACGTGAAAGGCGGCGGAGAAGGTGGAAGTACCGGTGGCGGAGGTGGTCAGTAGACCACCCTCACCTTCAATTCATAAGATAAGCCGGGGAAATCCGGCTTTATTATTTGATGTCTGTTTCATTACTTTAAAGAGAACAAAATATTAGTGTTAGTGAAACGTCAGCCGGCTGAGCCCGATCTTCATTTTTGATTTGCTTTCTTCTGACTGGCGGTGTATAGGCGACTCCAATAAAGAGAAATCGATAGGGAAAGGAGCTGCCATTAATACGAAATTCTCAGTTGACATCCTGCTGAACTCAATGGTTTGTTGCGGGAATGAAACCGTGCTTTCGGCAGGAAGCAGGTAGTTGGCAAAATGACCTTGCTTGTCCGGCTGGAGTACCAGATAAGTATTCAGGGAACTGTCTATATTCAGCACATTGACGAACAGCGTGACAAGGGAATGATTGGTGGCCCGTACGTAATAAGGATTCTTCAGGTTGGAACCGTCCGGTTTCAGAACCGAGCCGTCCTGATGTGAAACCAGTTCGAAAGTCAGCAGATAATTACTTTTCTGTGAAGGATCTTTCTGTACAAAGACTTCTTGCAGGGTTTCGTTGCCCGATACTTGCAGGCAAGCGCACATTGCCTGGATAAACTGTTGGTTTTCTTCTTCTCCTCTGTATCCTGTGGTGGTCACTTTGCCCAGTTTCCGGTTTGGCGCTGTGTCGTCGGTATTGCTGAAAAGCTGGTCCTTGATATATCGGAGATAGTTGGCAGACAGGCGAAGTACAGAAGGTTTCATGTCGTGAATATATTCCTTGACCGTCCATGTACCGGTACGGTTCAGGCTATACAGCAATTTGGCATCCTCATTCAGAAGAGTTAACTGGCTTTCTTTGCCTATCGTTATTGTTTGCAGCGGAAACAATTTCTGTTTGGGCTGTATGGGGTGTCCTGCCGATTTTACACTGCCCGCAACGGAGTAGACAATGTACGAATCTCCTCCCTGTTGCGCTGTGGCCGGAGAAAGGATAGCGATCAGAAGAAAAACTGCTGTCAGGATTATTTTCATTGGATGCCTGTTAATAAGTAAATAATGGGAATTCCTCATTCCAGCCGTCAAATCCGGGGATCTGTTTCCGGTTATTGTCGCCTTTAATAATTTCCTTCATTCGCTTGCGCAGGAAATTCATGAGCTCGACGGTGGTCAGTGCCTTTTGTCCTTCTGCCTTTGCTTTCCCTTCGAATGCTTCGATCAGTGCTTTGGTGAAAGCACCGTTTTTCCACTCCGGCAACTCGTTGGAAACGGTATCATCCTCGCTCGATGCATAAATATATCTTCCCGGTTTGGCACGGTTCATCTCCGAAACAACCTTCTGCATATCCAGCGAAGACACACTCCGGCGTCCCTGTAACAGTGCCCCGGAATAGCAGGCATCGGCAAATACAACTACCTTGCCACGTATATCGTCCAGATAGCCCGAGAATCTGTCGGCATCGATGCAGGAACTGCGGATCATTTCTATATTCGCATCGACCGGTGCCAGATAGAATCGGTCTTTGTTATCTTTTAGTCCGTGTCCGGCGAAGAAGATGAAAGTAAAGTCGGTACTTTCTGCCCTTGCCGCCAACTGACACAATTCGTCTTCAATCTTCTGGCGGGTAGCTTCCTTGTCTGAGAGCTTGGTCACATAAATGTTTTCGTAAGGCGCATGCTTTTTCTTCTCCACCACCCGAACGAAGTCATTCATGTCTTTCACCGCCATTTTCAACGGAGGGTGAATCTGATCGTAATCATTGATTCCGATAGCCAGCACGTAAAGATTAGGCCGTATCAGGTTTTCTTTCGATTTGTCCCATTTGAGCCGGAGGAATTCCGTTTCACTCCATCCCGTATTATTACGGGCGGAGATGGATATGCTGCTATCGTCTTTGGGCAGAGTCACCGTCACGCTTCGTCCCTTTTTTACGACACGCGCTGTCGGCTGTATCTCACCGTTGACTGTGACCTTTACTTCTTTTACCGGATTGTCCGGCGGAGTATCTACGCTGTAACGGATTTCCAGTTGAGTTTCACTGAAATAAGGGAAACCTTCCGGCGGAATAATTTTCACGACCGGTGAGGCCGGTGTGACAGGGGCTTCACCGGTAACGAAAGAAGCCGGTATCGGACTTTCGTTTTGAGCAAAGGTCGGCTTTTTCGACATAGCATTGATTCTGTCCAGTTCTTTTTGTACATCTGCGCCTTTTTTCCGGGCACGGGTATAAAGAACTTTGGCTTTTTGCAGCCACGACATCGCTGTATCATAGTCTTGGGCAATGCCTTTGCCTATATAGTAACAATATCCTAAATTCACCATTCCATCCGGATTGTCCTGTGCTGCGGCCCTCTGATACCATGCCAGGGCGTACATATCGCTCTGATCCACACCTTTTCCCGAAAAATAACAGTTACCTAAACAGTTCTGCGCTGTGGCATCTCCTCTCTCGGCAGCCTTGCGATACCAACTGGCAGCCTGTGTATAATCCTGCTTGGCCCAGTATTCGGAGGCTTTGCTCATTATCTGTGCAGTGGTTGGTGTTTGTTGCGCTATTGCTGAAGCGAGAACCGTGCAAAGTAACCATAATATGCATACTGTTTTTTTCATAAGTAAAGTGTTTTTTCCGGGTGTTTCAACTTCTTTTTCTCTTGCAGCCATAGCAGCCAGCCCACATAGAACGAAAGCGCATTACCTGTCAGTACGATGCCGGTGAATGCATATATAAGACTAATGCTGTAGTGGAAGAAATGATTGACTATCAGATTGATAAATACCAATAGTATAGTTACCAGAATAGCGGAAAGGGTAATACGGATATTATCTGTTTTCTCGTATTTGATGTGCAGGTAACTGCATGTCACTACAAAGCAATAGGTCAGTAGAAAGCCTAACACTACTCCCAGCCAGACCGGCATCTCAGTAATTTCCCGATGGTGGATAAGGGTATGTGCAGAGAGTGCCACAATTTCCGGTCCGCTAAGGTCTCCTACAGGTGTCAGATGCAAATCTTCCTTGCCCGAAGCGATGCCTATCACTACTATTTTATCTTTGAAACGGTCGGCGAAAAGGGAAATATCGGTGGGGAGTACTTTGCGAATGTGTACGTCCGAATAATTGATCAGTTGCTCAGCATCCTTCTCATAACGGAGGCTTGGCTGGTAAGCAAGTGCGATTTGTAAGGGGAGCGAACGAAGCGTATCGTCTTCGTTGGTGACTGTGGTGGTATAGGTTCGCAGGCACTTGCTGTATGTGTTGTTCATCGTTGTATTGGTATATCCTTCACGAAGTTGCGGTAGGGCAGGGGTGAAGAAGGAAGAGAGCACGTTGTTGTCGTCTGATACTTCGGAGGCCGTTACAATTGTAGCCGGAATGGTATCGAGTGTCTGCATCAGGATTAGATTGTCTTCAGAACGGTCATCGTCCGGAAACATGATATCCAGTGCGATCACTTTAGGAGAAGTAGCAGCTACTTCGGCAATTGTCTCTGCTATGGCTTTGCGGTTGCGGATGGAGGTTACGTCTACCACAAAGATCTCATTGCTTTCCGGCATTGAATTCCTGTCTGACAGGCGGAGGAAGAGATCGGACAGGCGGAAATCTTCGAATGCACGGGTTACCGGATCGAAGAAAGAGGTGTTCAGCGGAATATAGATCACCAAAAATGAGAAAAGGAAAATCCCTAATGTAATGTAGAGGTGGCTTCGGTGTAGCCAGAAGCGAAAACTCCAGAACTTATGTTTCATGGCAGTACCTCCTTCTTTGCTCCAGTTTTAGGTGTCGGACAGGTGCAGATACAGACAATACCTTCAGGTAATTGTTGCCATCCAATTCGGAAATTCTTCAGTGAGAGATCTGTCTTAGAAGTGAAAGCGTCGATAAGGGCGTGCATTGATTTATTGCCATCGGGCGAGGCATCATTGGGGACATAGGATTTGATAGTTGAACTTACTTCTGCCTGAATCATCGAAGCAGTTTCTATCAAAACAGTAACCAATGCGTCGGAACAAGCTGCGATACCGTCTTTAGATTCTCCCATACCAGTGGAACAAATTTGTTCTGCAATATTTTCTTTGACTGTACCATAAATTCCGGCTTCTATGATTAACTGTCCTTTTGTAATACCTGTGCAATATAAAGGAAAAGGAACTCCTTCCGATGTTCCACTAAGTTTTGAAATACTATTGAATATCGATTCAATCTCTTCTTTTTCATTCGATTTTGTAGAACTAGATATCACGCTTGCGACAGATACTACTTTATTGCAAAGTGGAATTTGCGTGAGGGCTCCTATCCACGCCCGTCCAAAGGAATGCTGCAAATCATAAGAAAACTTCAGGCCCATTTTCTCTTTGTTCGCTTGTGGAGGGTATTCTGCATAGCGATAACTGGTTTTGCCGGGTAATACGTTTTCCCCTACTTTTACTGTGATCTCTTCTTTACCGTTATTCTTGTTGTAAACGACAGATTCACTGTAGGAATGGTGTCCCAACGTAGTTGCGATGAGGCTGCTTACCAGACAGGAATCAATCCCGGAGGAATGGTTTTTCTTGCTGACGTCCCTGCTGAAAATGATTTTATTATTGGATTTACCTTGTTTTACCCGACATAGTACAAAGTATTCTCCGGATGGGTGTGCGTATAATTTCTCTAGTGCGCATTCAAAACCTGACAATTCCAGTCGTGCTGCTTCCAGACGTCGGGTGGATTCTTTTTTTCCTTCTACATCTATTTCTGAAGTAGTAATGGTTTTGAAAGGTAAACCTTGGGTCAGACAAAAGTTCAGTACGGCACGTGTCTGGGCTTGTAGCAAGGCCAGACCGGCATCATCCATGACTTCGGATACTCCCAAATAAAGACCTTCCTGATTTTCGAATACCCAGGGAGGCAGTCGTCTTTTGCTGCACAGACGCGTACAGAAAAAGAGAAATATACGAATAGACACAAGAAAAGTGATAACCTCATAATTATTTGTCAGCAGTATTAAAGTCTTGAACTTTTCTGCAATATTCGCTAAAAAATAGAACATGAGCAAAAAATATGCTAATAATTTGGAAAGCAGTACTTTCTAAGTTCTTAGAAAGGGACGTGTTTATAGACAAGGAGGATGTGTCAGATTTAGACACATCCTCCTTGAGAGCGGGGAGTTGAGATGCTTTGAGGCAACTCTTGAAAATTAGATGATGGTTGGTTTCTTTATTTCTGCCTTACATCCTGCTTGTTGGTATTAAAACCTAGCTTGGTAAGTCCTGCCTGTACGTCGGGATGGCTCATAAAGAGTTTCCATAGCAGCCCTGTGCGGTAATTTTCAATCATGACTGCGATAGGCCCTTGGTCAATGGCAAGATAACGTTGTGGATACCAGTTGTCCGTTTCGCTGAAAGCATCGTAGAATCCGAAAGGACCGAAGACTTTATCACCCATGTTGTATAGGTAGCGCATCACTTGCATCGAGTATTCCGGAGTATAGACGATGGACGAAAGGGCGGCGGTAGGGGAGATCACCCCTTTGTCATCCTGTTCGTTCGGTGAGTGAGCGGCATAGCCGTCAACGGAGTAGCTGGCTGTCAATCCCCAGCAGTCCGGTCCGAAACCTTTGTAATGCTTGGGATTACGGATGCAGTAAGCACGATTCACGAGTGTCAGGTTCCTCATCTCGTGGAAGTAGCTCGGACAATATTCATCTTTTAATCCTACCGGATCGAGCCCCAGGAAAGAATACTGTGCCCAGAAAAGCGGGCCGGCTTCTGTACCCTGGTAGCGAAGATGCAACTCGATGCCTTCCACCTTGTGCGGAGAAACGATGGCTCCGTTTTGTGCCCATCCGTCGTGATAGACGGCTGCCGGAACTCCGTGGGTAGGAGAGGCTGCGGCGAGTATATACATAATCATACATTCGTTATAGCCATGTATCGGGAAATCCATTTCCCAACCGTATGTGGGGCTCCAGTGCCAATATAACACGTTTTGTCCCCCCTTACGATACCAGTTCCAGTCGACGTCCCGCCAAATTTGGTCGATACGTTGGGCCAGAGCTTTTTCTTTCTCGTTGCCATTGATATAATACTGGTGTACGGCAAGCAGACCTTGTATCAGGAAAGCGGTTTCTACCAGGTCGCCTCCATTATCTTTCTGACCGAAAGGTTTCACCTTTCCCGTATCGCCATACCACCAGTGCGGATATGCTCCGTGAAAGCGGTCTGCTTTTTCGAGGAAGGAAACGATACGTTCCATTCGTGCCAGACCTTCTTCGCGGGTGACGTAGCCACGGTCTATTCCGGCAAGAATAGCCATAATACCGAAACCACTGCCGCCCGAAGTAACTACATTGGCGTCGTTTTGCGGATATACCCCGTCTACATGATACCGTTCGGGCGCAAGCCCGCTGTTGGGTTCGGCACCCTCCCAAAAGTAGAGAAAGGTGCGACGCTGAACGGTGTCCATCAGGGCGTCATCCGAAAGTTCGGAACTGGCGGTGGTTTGTCCGCCAGTCTTGTTCTTACACGCTCCTGCCGTCATTATGAGGCAGAAAAGCACAATATAGAGAGATAGTTTTTTCATTGATTGTGGATTTAAATGAGAGAATAAGATTTAGGCACGGATTACACGGATTTCACGGTTTTAAGAGATTGCGCAGTTAAAGACCGTGTGAATCCGTGTAATCCGTGCCTATTGTACGATTTTTATTTTAGCGTGAATCGTGCGGATTTCACGTCCCGGCTGTTTGTTCCGATCATTACTTCAAACTCACCCGGTTCTGCTACCAGTTGCAGGTCGTAGTTGTAATACCTCAGCATTTCCGGTGCAATCTTGAACCGTACAATCTCTGACTGTCCCGGTTCGAGGAATATCTTCTGAAAGCCTTTCAGTTCTTTCACCGGACGGGTGGTACTGCCGACAAGATCCCGAATGTAGAGTTGCACTACTTCTGATCCCGGCCATGTCCCGGTATTGGTCACCATTACTGCTGCCGTCAGCTCTCCCGTCATATCGATGGTAGAACGGCTCAGGTCGATATCCCCGTAGGAGAAGGTCGTGTAAGAAAGTCCGTATCCGAATGGATAAAGCGGTTCGTTGTCTACATCCAGATAATTGCTGCGGAACTTTTCGAACCATTTGCCTTGTGCCAGCGGACGTCCTGTATTCTTATGCGCATAATACAGCGGAATCTGACCGACATTCTTCGGGAAGCTCATGGTCAGTTTTCCACCCGGATTGACATATCCGAAGAGCGCGTCGCCAATGGCATAAGCAGCTTCGCTGCCTCCGAACCATACATTCAGAATGGCGGGTACATGCTCCTGCTCCCAAGTCAGTGTCAGCGGACGGCCTGTAAATAATACCAATACAACGGGTTTCCCGGTTTTCAGCAATTCCTTCAACAGGTTTTGCTGTACATCCGGAATGTTCAGGTCGGTACGGCTGCTGCTTTCTCCGCTCATTTCGGATGACTCTCCGAGGGCGGCGATGATGATATCCGACTGGTTGGCTACTGTCAATGCTTCATCCAGCAGTTGCTGGTCTGTCCGGTTATCACGGTTCAGCGAACGTCCGAACATGGTGGCACGTTCTTCGTAGGATGCGTCACTGATCAGATTGCTGCCTTTGGCATAAAGAATATTGGCTTTTCCGGCAGTCATTTCTTTCAGTCCTTCTACCAACGACGGACACCGGTCGAGTACGGCAGCTACGCTCCATGTACCGGGCATGTTTGTCCGGCTGTCGGCGAGCGGGCCTATCACGGCGATGTTACCTTTCGGATTGAAGGGAAGAAGAGGTTCCGCAGGAGTTCCCGGAATGAGTGTCACGTCGTCGTTCTTTAAAAGCACAAAACTTTCTGCGGCAATTCTGCGGGCAGCGTCGCGATGCGCTTTCGTAAAGATGTCACGTGCAGGACGTTTCGGGTCGCAATATTTGTAGGGGTTGTCAAATAATCCCAGTTTGTATTTAGCTTCCAGAATACGGCGGCAGGCGGTATTCAGTGTTGCCATAGAAACCTTGCCTTCCTGAACAGACTTTTTGAGTGTGCCGACAAAGCCCTCGCTTACCATATCCATGTCTACTCCGGCATTGATGGCACGTGCGGAAACTGTTTGCAGGTCGCCTATACCGTGGTCGATCATTTCAGAGATTCCGGTGTAGTCGGTTACTACAAATCCGTTGAAGCCCCACTGACCACGCAGTACGTCTGTCATCAGCCACTTGTTGGCGGTAGCAGGCACACCGTCTACTTCGTTGAACGATGCCATCACACTTCCTACACCGGCTTCAACAGCAGCTTCGTAGGGCAGCATGTATTCATTGAACATCCGCTGGCGGCTCATGTCTACCGTGTTGTAGTCGCGTCCGCCTTCCCCTGCGCCATACAGTGCAAAGTGTTTTACGCAGGCCATGATTTCGTCATTCCGCTGCATATTCTTTCCCTGATAACCGAGTATCATTGCTTCGGCAATCATTGCTCCGAGAAACGGGTCTTCACCGCTGCCTTCGGAAACACGTCCCCAACGTGGGTCGCGTGAGATGTCCACCATCGGGCTGAATGTCCATGAGATACCGTCGGCACTGGCCTCTATGGCTGCAATGCGTGCCGATTCTTCAATGGCGGTCATATCCCAGGTACAGGACAGTCCTAACGGAATGGGGAACATTGTTTCGTATCCGTGGATGACATCCATACCAAACAGCAAGGGGATACCCAGACGGGATTGTTCTACTGCCTGTTTCTGTACATCACGTATTTTCTCTACTCCTTTCAGATTGAACAGGCCGCCCACTTCGCCCCGTTTTATTTTGGCGGCGATGTCACTGCTTTTGGCTTGTCCTGTAGTGATCTCTCCTGCGACGGGGAGGTTCAGTTGCCCTATCTTTTCTTCCACAGTCATCTTCTTCATCAGTGCGTCGATGAAACGGTCCATGTCCTGCGGCGATTTCTGCGCTGCCGCACTCAGGAAGCCGGCAGTGAGCAGTAGAAATGAAAAAAATATTTTCTTATTTATCATATCGTTCTATCAGTTTAATTTTTAGGCACGGATTACACGGATTAACACGGTTTTCAATAGCCTGTCTAATCTCTTAAATCCGTGAAATCCGTGTAATCCGTGCCTAAATTTATTATTTCATATTATATTAATAATCCGGATTCTGTACCAGCACTCCCTTTGACTTGTCAATCTCTGATTGAGGCAAAGGCAATAAGGCATTCTTGGCCTGATAGTTTACTTTTCCGGCGGCGTGCAATACATCCGCAGCGATTCCCCAACGTACAAGGTCATAGAAACGGTCGAACTCAAGTCCGAGTTCCACGCGGCGTTCGTGGCGGATGGCTTCCCGCAATTCTCCCTGATCGGTAGTTGTTACTTTCGGCAATATATTCGCATTGCTGCCTCTGGCACGTGCGCGTACCATTTCCAGATAATCTATTGCTTCTCCGGGGATATTCTTTTCGTTGGCAGCTTCGGCAGCCATCAATACTACGTCCGAATACCGGATCAGACGGATATTTACCCAGAAACCTTTGTTGGTGTATTCTTTACGCAGGGCAGGGTCCGTATAGGCTTTCTTGTTGAAGTAAGCTCCCATAGCCGGAGAAACGGGTGACTCACCATAAGGCTCGTTGGTGTTTTCCGGAGTAATAGGCTCATCGTCCGATTTACGGAAGTAGAGCAGCGTAGCGTTCTTACGAGGGTCTCCTGCTTCGTAGGCGTCTGCCATAAACTGGGTGGCCATGTGCCATCCCCATCCTAAGTCCCACTGACCGGCTCCGCGTATGCCTTGCACTTCGCAGAACTGACTGCCGATCACTTCACTTTGCGGGAGAGCGGCTGTGGCTGTACATTGCAGTTCGAATATGGAACCTCCGCTATTCTCACCGTCATCGGTAAATATTTCATTATAGGGTGTTTTCAGATTATATAAACCTTTATTGATAACGTCGGTAGAAGCTGTGTACATATTGTTCCAGTCGTTGCGCATCATATAGGTACGGGCATGAAGTGAACGGGCGGCCCCCCAGGTCAGTCGTCCGGTATATTCGGTACTCCATGTTTCGGGCAATGACTCTTCCGCTGTTTTCAGGTCGGTATCAATCTGCTCGTAGATTTTATCAGCAGTCGTTTTCGGAATGTTGGCTTCCGAAGCGTCGTTGATTTTGTAAGTCACCAGAGGTACTTCGCCAAAGGCTCTCACCAGATTGAAGTAACAGTAAGCACGGAAGAAAGAAGCCTCTCCTTTGTTGATGATGTCTTCGGCTTCCGTTTGTCCGGCAGTTTCTTTCTCGGCAATGGCGTCGAGGATATCATTACATTGGTAGATGACGGCGTAATTCTGTCCCCAGTAAGCCCCTAACAGACCGTTGGTTGGAGTGTACAGAAAGTCATCGTACATTTCGGCTACGTCCGATCCGTCGCTCGGAATACTTCCCTTCTCGGAATCTTCGGAACGCAGACAATGGATGGCAAGGGCGGGGGTGCCGGCAGTGATGTTGAAGTTACGCATCATGGTATAGACATTATAGATTTTACCGTTGACCAATGCGTTGGGATTGTCGTCTTCGGTAAATTGTCCCTGCGGACTCCGGTCCAGAAAGTCGCTGCAACTGCTTATTAGCAAGGCAGAAGCGGCAATGAAAGTGGAAAAAAGATATTTATTTAGTTTCATACCATTATTGTTTTAAAGATCAAAAAGTTAGGTTGATACCGAAGGTGTAGACGGCGGGTACGGGGTAACTGCCATTGTCTACTCCGAAGGCGGTAGCGCTGCCACCCAGTTCCGGGGTGTAGCCGGTGTTATGCTTCCATGTCTTCAGGTTTTGTATGTTGACATAGACTTTCAGTGCCTGCAGGCGTATCTTGGCAAGCAAAGACTTGTCGAATGAGTAGGCAAGCTGCACGTTACGGATGCGGAAGAAACTTCCGT
>ULXO01014005.1_pt1 | contig 15049 bp, 10 predicted proteins | sample 1961391 | NCBI WGS metagenome assembly ULXO01 (sample SAMEA4835841, study PRJEB28245) | human gut metagenome | biome: gut microbiome; material: fecal sample | place: Denmark | collected 2008 | reverse complement strand
AATGAATTGCTCCTTGTATATTTTCTATTATAACATTATTTCCATACACGCGCAAGACTGTTTTATGATAAAATAAGAAATTTTATTTATTTCCGTTATATATTCTTATATAGTTCCAGTAGCTTCGGAAAACTTTTTTGACATAATTTTGAGTCTCGTCATATGGTATTTGCTCAACAAAATCATCAGTATCATTGTAATAAAGCGACTCTTTCCACTTTGTGACGGAACCAATTCCGCCGTTATATGACGCGATTGCAGAAACATCATGGCCAGCCAAAAGACTCTTTATATAAGCATAATAATAATTGCCTAATTTAATATTAGATTCCGCATCAAAAAGGTTGTATTCACCAAGCCCTTTCTTTGCGGCAATTTCAGCGGCCGTTGCCGGCATAAGCTGCATTAGCCCTTTTGCCCCGGCAAAACTCGCAGCCTCAGGGTTAAAATAACTTTCCTCGCGTGTCAAGGCAAGCATTAACGGAGAGTTGTTGCCTGTTCGGTCTGCATATTTCTTTATAACATCATAATAATGAACCGGATATACAAGCCGCCATCTCAAATCATATTTGTCCGGTTTTGTTTCAAGTTTCTCCATTGCATTACGTGCAATCAGCATTGAACGTGAATATTCACCCTGTTGATACAAAATCCAGCTTTTTATAAATTCGTCGCTTCCTGCAATTTCCTCCAAAACTTCGTAATCCTGAAGTTCAACAATCTTTTTTATTGTTATATTTCTTGTATTATACGGATATTCAACTGGTCTTGGGTCTATGAAATCCGTTATAACAGGGCTTGCAGTATGATTTAAGCGTAAGTATGCGCGATAGGCATAGTAATTATCCGGGAAATTTGTTATAACATTTTTATATATTCCCATATATTCGCCATAATCTCTGGTTTTTTCAGCAAGTTTGCCCATCCAGAACATAACCATCGGGGCATCTTCTTTATCAAGGTATTTGTTCAGGTAATCCTGTCCGATTTTTTTTGCATTGATTGTATCATTTGCTCTAACCGCAGCCAAAAAGATTTCAGCAAGGGCTTTGTCTGTGTATTTCCCATTCGGATAAGTTACATAAAAGTTTTTATAGCACTGGAGTTTATCAGCAGATGGCGAATATTTGCATTTTAAACTTGAAACGTAATCAAGGCCTTTATCTGAAAGCTTTGATAACAAAGTGTTTGCAGTTTGAAATTTAGAAGCACTACTTAAGTCAAAATAAAGATTAACTGCATTAACAATATCTTCTTCTGAAACATAAGAGGTATCTGAACTTAAACCGTCATCCAGAACAGCAAGCGCCTCCTGCTTGTGACCGGTGACACTCAAATTTTCAGCCTTTAAAACCCAGCTTTCGGCAGGATTTGTGTGTTCTAAAAGTTCTTTAACACGCGGATATTCTCCAAATTTGAAAAGCGAATTTGCCATCAGAAGATAATCATCCGAAGAAATATTTGTATCGATTGAAAGCCAATTGTCAACAACATTTACAGCAAGTCTGCCGCCCGGAGCCTTTTTAAGGTAGTGTCTGAAATGTTCTTCAACATCATGTTTTTTTGAAAGCGGGAAAATACTATTTTCATCTTTTGTATATTCATTCATTGTTATAAGACCGGAATAATATTCTGCTGCAATAGCATAGTCAGATTCCGGCGCATCATTTATTATTTGTTCAAAGTATTTTCTGGCAAGTTTCGGGTTGTCATTTACCAGCAATTGTGCAGCAAGATATTTTGAACGCAGGCTCAAAGGATTCTTTCTGTATTTACTGAATAAAAACTGATATTTTTTTACGGCTGACTCATTATCCCCGATTTCTCTTGCGCATTCCGCCTGTCTGTATAATGCGGCAGGCTTTAAGTCAGAAAGCAATGAAACTTTTGAAAAAAGATAATAGGAATTTGAATAATCTTCATTTCTATAATCTTCAAGAGCAGATTTATAGATTTGCATTGATTTTGCCGGTGTCTGGTAGAGCTTATTGAAAAAAATTCCGCCGGCAAAACAGAAGATAATAACCGCCGTAGAAATTATTATTTTATCCCGTGTGTTCATAGTAATCATATTTTACAATTTTATCAGAAATCTTTCAAATTAAAAAATTTTTCAAAAAAAGTTACATTTTAACGGAAAATTCAAATTTAATTTCACAAAAATAATAATTTATAATATAATAAACATAAGAGATTGAATTGCTTATAAATAGCAGGGAAGAAAGAGGAGTAAAATGTTCGGAATTATACTTGCAGGAGGTTCGGGAAGCAGATTATGGCCGCTGTCAAGAGAACTGTATCCTAAACAGCTTTTGAATTTTACCGGCAAAAACAGCCTTTTGCAGGCGACATTTGAAAGGCTACAAAAATGCATGCCCGCAGAAAATATTCTCAGCATTACAAATACAAAACATATTGCAAACGTAAGAATGCAGTTAAAAGATTTATGCACAGAGCCGCTTATTTTGTCAGAACCGGTTTCCAAAAATACAGCCCCTGCAATTGCACTTTCTGCTAAATACATTTTTCAAAACGCAGGGCATGAAGAAATAATTTTGGCAGTTCCGTCAGACCATTTAATCAATGACATTGAAGGATTTAAATCCGCAATCCAAAAAGGCGAAGAGCTTGCACAACAGGGTTACATTGTAACCTTCGGTGTCAAACCTTCTTACTGTGAAACAGGTTTTGGATATATCAAATCCGGCGCTCAAATCGGCGAAGGTTATAAGGTCATGCAATTTTCAGAAAAACCTGATATAAAAACTGCTCAAGAATACCTTCTAGATAAAACATGTTTTTGGAACAGCGGGATTTTTATGTTTAAAGCCTCTGTTCTGCTTCAAGAATTACAAAAACATTGTCCTGAGATTTTCGAAATTATCGCAAACATAGATTTACAAAACAAGAGAGAAATTCCGTTTGTTGAGTTTGACAAAATGCCAAACATTTCAATAGATTATGCGCTTATGGAGAAATCAGACAATGTTGTGATGACCGAACTCAATAGCGACTGGAAAGACTTAGGAAGCTGGGATGCTATTTATGATGTAAGCAAGAAAGACAAAAACAACAATGTTTTTGTAGGTCATGTCATGGATGAAGATTCAAAAAATTGTCTTGTATATTCCTCCTCAAAGCTCGTTGCGACAATCGGCCTGGAAGATACTGTTATTGTAGAAACTGAAGATGCAATTCTTGCCTGTAAAAAAGACCGCACACAGGATGTTAAGCATATCTATGAAAAACTAAAAGAACAAAATGACAACACCTCACTTGTTCACAAAACAGTTTACCGCCCATGGGGATTTTACACAGTAATTGCACAGGGCGAAGGCTTTTTAACCAAAATTATTCATGTAAATCCAAAACAAAAACTTTCACTTCAATCGCACAACCACCGAAGCGAGCACTGGGTTATCCTATCAGGTACCGCAAAGGTGGTTCTGGAATCCAAAGAATTTATTCTGAATTCCGGCCACAGCATTGATATTCCGGTGAAAGCTATTCATTCGCTTCAAAACCCTTATGACGAAGCAGTTGAAGTTATAGAAGTTCAAAAAGGCGACATCCTAATTGAAGAAGACATCATCCGCTACGAAGATATGTACGGGCGGTGCACATAGGGCAGATAAGTCACCTATGAGCTTTATTCAACAACCTTGAATTACATCTTTTAAATTTCCGTAATAACCATTGTCCAGCAATTCAAAAAACTTTTCACAAGTAAACGGAGCAATCGCCTCAACCCACTCTCTGTCAAGGTAAAGTCCTTCAACAAATCTTGCAAAAAGTTCTGTCGGTCGTTTGTAGTATTTATTTATTTTATTAATTCTGGCTGTTACACGCGCCTGTTTTTTTGTCAGAGATTTTAGTCTTATGTAAGCCGCAAAAGCTTCAGGCATATCAGGGAAACATTGTTCTATCGTATTTATTGTATAAAGCTTCGGGAACAGTTGCAAAAAACCGCCCATAACCTTTACTCTGTCATATTTCAGAAGATATTTTGCATCTGAATGTTTGATATATTTTTCAAATTCTTTGAATTTTTGAGAACGGCGGAATTTAGGATAATATTTTTTAATTATTTTGTCATATTCGGAAATCTTTTCTTTTATTCTCTCTTTATGTTCCATTAATCTTATACATAGAGAACTTTCATCCACAAAATTTGTTACTCTAAAAAGCTCCACTGCTAAAATCGGATTGTCTGATTTAAAAAGCGCCTGAAAAGTTCCGCCAGTTTTAGGCATGTCCGGTTCGATTTGGAAATGAATGTAATGCGCAAATTCATGCATTAAGGTTGGAATAACCCTGTTTTCAGGAGTGTTTTTAGAAATATCAATTCTGTTGTTACAGAAAAAACCTTGATGTCCTCGCGCTTTAGTTGTTGTATGAACTTCAATTCCGAGAGTTCGAAGGTATCTGACAAAAGATTTCTTATCCATAATTGATATTATACAGGAACAAGGAATTTTTTCATAATAATTGTTATTAGAAATAGTTTATTAGTTTTTATATGGTTATTTTTTCTTTTTTTTATTAAATGTAAAGTATTAAATTTTACATAAAACAAAAATATTATGTACATTCTTTTCTCTTGTTGCGGCGCAAAAGAACCAAAGTTCACGACTAACATTGATTGAGTGAAGCCATTTTCTACGGCTCGTACCTCGCCTTGAAAAGAAGGCAAGAGAAACACGCGACCAAATAGCATCCCTAAGTTCAACCTGAAGCTTGCAGACTCGCTCGTTGCCTAACTAAACTTGTTTCAGCCTCTAATGAGCGCACCGCTCAAACAATGCTCGCTTTGCTGCTGTTTCACTAAGGGCTGCTAATAAATTTTGGACTTTGCAGCTTTTGAAGGATTAATTACGCTGTTACAACCGTGGCGTCTTTAGCGGGAAACCCGACCTTCACGGAGTGAGCAATCAATGTTATGTGAGAGGACTACAGAACAGGCTTTGTCTGAACGCCTGAATGAATATTTTTTGGATGGAAGGGTGTTTGAAAAAATGAGTCAGCCTGTTTCGGCTCGAACATTACAATTGATTAGCGAATGGAGTACAGGTCGGCGGTTTTGTGAAACTTTTTCCGCAAAAAGTTTCCCTGTCCGGAGGACTTTTAAATTAAAAAATACTCTGTGCTGCCAACACCTGCCGGAGGCTAAAAAAGTGACTTATCAGCTTGATAAACTTATTGAGCTTCATTTTTTACTAAAATAAAGAAAAAATGAATATATAAACCTCAATAAACATAATTTTTAATAACAACTTATTATGAAAAATTTAAAATATCTTATAAGGATTCAAAATATTATCAGGGTCAAAGGTTTTCTTGATTGTCCGCATGTATTCAAGTGCAAGCGGGTTTACAACCATGTGAATATAATCCCTTTTTAATGCTCCGATTCCATGTTCGCCAGATAAAATCCCGTCCAAACGTGCAGTCAAATCATAAATTTCTGATTTTGCAAGCTTAAACCTGCGATATTCCTCCGCGTCTCTGTAATCTATGGGAATTTGCGGGTGCACGCTTCCGTCGCCGACATGCCCGACCATACAAACCTCAAGTTTATACTTTGTGCAAATTTCACGAATTCCTAACACGAGTTTTGCCAAATTTTCACGCGGAACAATCACATCATCAGTTGTTACATTCGGCCTCAACTTTGCACACGCGCCCATTGATGAACGTCTTGCTGTCCAAATTTTATTGTACTCGTCTTCAGTTGTTGAACATTGGATTGCAGAAGCGTTTGAGCCTCTCAATATATTTTTAATGATTTCACTCTGGTATTCAACAGCATTTGAAAATCCGTCAACTTCAATTATCAAAGCAGCTTCTTTGTCTGTTAAAAGATTCGACGGGTAGAATTTTTCGACTGTTTGAATTGCGTTTTTGTCCATGAAATCAATTGTTGTAGGAAAAACTCTTTGTTCAATTATGCTGTCGACGGCCGTAACAGCTTCTTCAATCCTGTCAAAATATGCCATCAAAACACGATGAGTTTCCGGTTTTGGAATAAGTTTGGCAGTCGCTTCGACAACTATTCCAAGCGTGCCTTCACTTCCGATAAAAAGGCTTCCGAGATTGTAACCGGTCGCATTTTTGATTGTATTTGAGCCGGTTTGCAAAATTTCGCCGTCAGCCATCACGACTTTCATATCAATTATGTAATCTTTTGTCGAACCGTATTTGAAAGTTCTCGCACCGCCGGAGGATTGCGCAATGCTTCCGCCGATTGTTGAAACTGCAAGGTTTGACGGGTCTGGCGGATAATAAAGCCCAACATTTTCGGCCTGCTTTTGAAGTTCGCCGACAATTACACCCGGCTGAACACGTGCGGTCATGTTTTGACGGTTAAGTTCAAGTATTTTGTTCATCTTTGAAAAGTTGAGAATTATTCCGCCATGTTCTGCAAGGCATGCTCCGACGACATTCGTTCCGGCGCCGCGGCAGATTAACGGGATTTTATATTTTTTTGCAATTCTCACGACGGCCTGAACCTCTTCAATGCTTTGCACAAAAACAACCGCGTCTGCAAGATTTTTTATTGAAGGAATGTTCGTGGCATCCTGACTGTATGCGTAGCGTTCTTCCAATTCAGAAAGCACGTTTTCGCGGGGTAAAATGTTTTTCAAGTCTTTTATTATATTGTTTTTAGTCAACATAAGCTGCCAGCTTTTCTATTCCTTGTGAAAGTTTGTTTAATTTACTGTCAAGATTTTCAAGCTTTTCATCCAGCATTGAAATTTTCTCATCCAGATACATCATTTTTTCATCTACTGAATTTATTTTATCATCAAAAATTTCAATTTTACGATTTAACGCTGTATCTTCATGATTTTCGACAGCATGCAAAACTGCTTCAAGTTTGCTTTCAAGGTTGTTAATCTTTTTCTGCTGTTCTGTGAATTTTTTCTCAAAAGCTGAAACGATTTCTTTATTGTCAATCATTGTTTTAAGAAGGCATAATTCAGAATTCATCAAGGAAAGATTTGATGTATCCGTAGAAATTGTATCAAGTTTTTCGCTCGCCTCGTCAATCCATTCTCCAAGATAAAGCATAACCTGGCGCATTATATTATCAGAATTTGCACTTGAGGTAACAGCGTCATTAATGTTGTCGAGTTTTTTCTCAATAATCTCGTTAATTCCGCTGTTATCAAGAACATCAATACGTTTTTGCAGCTGGTTTGTGACGCGGCTGAATTCATCAAGCCCGTCGGTCAATGCTTTATAGGATTCGTCAGAGGTCAGAAGAAGTTTGTTAGTTCTTGCGCTAAGGCTTATGACATCTGCATTAATTTTTTCGATATCGCTTTTCAGCTCAAGGATTTGTTCTTCTGTCAGGCTGCTGTGAAGCGTATTTACAGAAGCTGCAATCTTGTGCATATTTTGCGAAATTTCATTAATTTCGTCTTTTGAAGTTGACGCTGAAATATCATTCAAAATTATACGGAGTTTTGCGATGTCTGATTCGATATCCTGCATTGTGTAAGAATAATCCCATGCTTCGGAACTGCAGGCGATGTTGCTTAACTGCTGCTTGACATCAAGAAGATTTTTATTAATTTCGTCGGTTCTTTCTTCAACGAAATCCTTGATTTCTTCAGTTTCTTCGGCAAACGTAATCTGGTCGGCAACAGCCAGAATAGCGTTCATAACCGAATCTTTGATATCACTTGCATTCTTTTCAAAATCAAGGCCGGAAAGGCGGTTTTCCAAATCTTCAAGATATTTGTCAACATTGTCGGAGCGTTCGCTGCTGCCGAATTGTTCAATTTGTTTGCGCTGCTCGACAATCAGTCCTTTGATATCCTGAATTTCTGAATATAAATCATCGTCTTCGGAAGAAGCAAGAATATCAACTTTTTCATGAAGCGCCTGCACCATATTTTCTATTTTTTCTTCGTTATCCGATAATGCAATGACATCAACTTTGTCGTGAAGAGATTTAAGGCCTTCTTCTATATTTTCAAGCTTTATATCATCTGCTGAAAATGCAAGTACATCCACTTTTTCATGAAGAGATTTGATATCATTTTCTATTTCATCAAAGTTGATGCTTCCGTCTATCAAATTAAGTGTTTCAATTTTGTCGCGGATTGATTTAATTGAGGTTTCTATATCTTCAATTTTTGAAGTATCATCTGACATCGCAAGAACATCAATTTTATTACTTACATTTTCAACAGCATTTTCAATATCTTTTAATTTTTCACCGCTTATGTCAGACGAAATCAGTGTGTCAATTTTCTCTTGAACTGAATCTATTAAATCTTCAAAATTTGCTGATGGGTCTGACATTGCAAGAATATCAACTTTTTCATTCAGGGCATTTATACTTTCCGAAAGTTTTTCCGCGTCTGCGGCAGAAGTATTTTTGATTGAAGCAATTTCAGATTTCAGACCTGTTCCAAGAGTTTCTATGTTAGAGATAATTTTGTTTGCACCAACAGCAGAATTTGTCTTTATCTCATTGGTAAATTCTTTTAATGAACCGCTGATAACAAGTTCACTGTTTTTGGAACCCGTATCAATCTTGGCCTCAATTCTTTTTAAATCATTTTTCCAGCTTTCCAAAAGCTCATTGGTTTTATCAAAATTATTAGCAATATTGCTTTCAACCTCCGTGATTGTCGAGGTCATAACACCAATTTGGTTAAGACTTAAATCATTTATGACTTCTTCAACACGTGAAAATTTATCAACAAGAGTTTGATACGCGTCATTTAGCTGAACATAATTATCATGATTTTCAGCCATATTCTCATTTACATCAGCCGAAAAATTCAGATATGAAAGCTCTATTTGTGATTTTATATTATCAATTATTTTATTAAAATCAGTGTTTACAAAATTGTCGATAGATTCCTTCAAAGGAATAAAGTCATTAGATAAAGCTTCAGTTCTTGCTGTAATAATTTCTGAAATATCCGTATTTACAAGACCTATTTCCTGTTTTAATCCGTCGATTTTATTTTGGAGATTTTCACCAAAATCATTAATTCGGTCAAAGTTTTTCAAATTATTATCGTTCAGAAGTTCTTGTAAGATTAAAAACTTATCTTCAAGAATTGCGGCATTGTGCTGCAAAGAAGAAGTAACATTTCCGTTTACATCATCTTTAATATCGCTTATGTTTACCAGAACATCTTCAAATTTTGCTTGTATTTCGTTTAAAGTTGCAAGAATTTTTTCTGATGCTTCATCGTCAGCTTTAGGAAGGCTTTCAATAAATTTCGCAAGTTCGGCTTTAACAGAAGAAATTTCTTCAAGTGAAGTTTCAAGTTTATCGCCGGTTTCTTTTGAAACATAATCCACAGATTTTGCATAATCGGCAATTTTATTCTGAACCATCATCAGGTTATCGCCAAAATTTTCACCTGCCTCGCGAAGTGCGGTTTCAACAGCAAGAAGTTTTTCTGTAAGTGCTTCAAACTCTGCGTCATAATTATTTTTGTCTTCTTCTTTTGAATTGCATTCCTTTAACACGGAAATATAATTTTCAAGGCTGTTCATCTGCTCATTTAAAGCAACCTGAAATTTCTCCGTATTTTTAGAAAACTCAGCCTCAAGATTTTTAATACTGCCTGATAAAGCCGCAAATTCTGCCGCATTTTGTTTTTTATCCTCATTTGAGTTTTCGATAAAATCCCTGACCATTTCAAAATTATTGTCAAGTTCAGTGGACAAATCTACCCCCACAGTGTCAATTTTTGCTGAAACTGTTGAAATTTCGGAAATTATATTGCCTGTATTGGTCTGCGCGTCTGAAACAATTTTTGTGCCGAGTTCATCAAACTGCTGCCTGCTTTCGTTTTCAGCAAAAGATACAGCATCACGTATTGCTGAAAAATTACTGTTCAATTCGCCTGATAAACTTTCGTTCAGGCTGTCGATTTTTGATGATGCGGCATTAATTTCATTTATTATTCCGCTTGCATTTTCTTGTGAAACATTTACTAATTTTTCATCCAATTCTGCCAGCTGGCGGCGGTTTTCGCTGTCGGATGCTGTCAGCATATCGCGTATAGTTTGAATATTACCATTCAATTCGCCGGACAAACTCTCGTTTAAGCTGTCAATTTTTGATGATGCAGCACTAATTTCATTCATTATTCCGCTTGCATTCATTTGAGAAACAGAGGTGAATTTTTCCTCAAATTCTGATATCTGGCGGCTGTTTTCACTTCCGGAAACAGTTATCATATCGCGCATTGATTGGAAATTTTTGTCAAGGTTTTCTGTCAAACTTGAATTTAAAGAATCAATTCTGCCCGCCGACTGTTCGATATTTGCAAGAAGGTTCTCAACATTTTTTGCTGAAATTGAAGTAAAAACATTTCTCAAATCATTTAACTGCTCTTTTAAAAGTTCCATCTGCATGTCAAGATTTTTCAAAACATTTTCGGAAGTGCTGCTGCTTAAATTTTCAACAATTGAACGCGTTTGATTTGCTGCATCTTCAACGATTTCTGCCAGAAGCCCGCGATTATCAATATTGGATTGCTCAAGCGTGTATTTTAAAGCTTCAAAGCTTGAACAAAATCCGTTTAAATTATCCTTAAGCTCTGACAGGTCACCGTCAAGACGGTTGTTGAAGTTTGAAAAATTAGTCTCCTGATGAGAGTTGAAAGCCGTCATGTTCTCCAAAATTCTTGAAATTTCAGATTTGATATCGCTCATTTCCGACAAAGAATTGCCAAGTTTAATACTGTTATCTTCAGCAAAAGTTTCTATTGATTTAATACTTTCTTCAACTTTTGCCTGCAATTCGCCGAATCTGTCCTGAAGCATTGACGAACCGCTTGCAATCAGAATGTCAAGATGGTCAAGCTTTGACTGGAGATTTTCTTCAATTCCGCCATGTCTTTCATCAACATATTTTTTGAAATCGTCAATCACAACGCCAAGTTCTTTAATCTTTGAACTTACAAGATTAATATAACTTTCGTTTTGCGATGAAATTGTTGTATCTATTTTTCTTATGTCATCAGAAAGTTTTTCAAGATTTTCGAATTTTTGACGTGCCAGACTATCGTCTTCGACCGCATTAACAGCTTGCGACTGTTTGATTTCGTCAATGCAGTTTGAAAGAACATCACGGACAGAATTTAAATATTCTGAAAGCCCTTTTGAAACATTTTCATTAAAACTCAAAAGTTCGTTTCTATTTTTTTCAATTTCTGAAATTATTTTTTCAGTATTATCAGAAGCCTGATTATCAGAGGAATCAAGTTTTTCTGAAACCAGAGCAATAGAATTGTCAATTTTACCGGCAAGATTTATTAAATCTTCTTTTGCAACGATATTTTTTGCAATATCATCATTTTTTTGGTCAAGTATCTCCATTGAAGAAAGAACCGCATTTACTGCCAAATAAATATTTTCAAGTTCCCTTTTGATAATATCATTCTGCTCTGTAGCATCCATTGTCATAAGGTTTTTGGTAATATTTCTGAGGCTGGAATTCACCTCCATAATTGAAGCCTGCAAGCCTCTATTAACTTCATCAATGCCATCTTTTACGACTGCAACTCTTTCAAGAATTTCGTCTTTTCTTGAAGTATCATTTCGGAATTCATCCAAATTTGTTTCAATATCATTTATTAAGGATTGCTGCTGTGTAATTTCTTGCGTAAAATGGTCGATATTTTCATTAAGAAGGTTAAACATCATTTTCAGGTCAGAATTTGTTACTAACAAATCATGACGTTGATTTATTTGTTCAAAAGCGTCTTTAATGTTCTCAAATTTTTCTGTCACAAACCGATAGCGGTTATCTAAATCAGTTTTTACATCCTGCAGAGTTGTTTTTATCAGCTCTGCTGTAATGCCGTCGTTTGCAATATCTTCAAGCTTCGAATTTATCTCTGTTAAAGTTTTGCCGAACATATCATTGCTCACCTGATTTTCAGCTCTTATCGAATTTAAAATATCATCAATTTCAGTTTGTGCCATTTGCGCTTTCCCTTAATAAATTTATATCCCTACTGCAACATTTTAGCAGAACAACCCTGCTGAGAGCAAAAATATTAAGGGATATTATTACAATTGTAAAGATAAAGTTACTCTTTAAAAATTTAAGTGCTATAATATATTTTAAGACATGTATTAAAGAGGTGCTGATGAGCCACATAATTATCGACAAAAATAAATGCAAAGCTTGTTATTTATGCATAAAAGAATGTCCTAAAAATTTATTAAAAGTGAGCAGTGAAACAAATAATCTTGGAAACCGTGTTGTAGAATTTTCAGATCCGGAAAACAAATGCATAGGGTGTGCAATGTGTGCGACAAGATGTCCCGATTTAGCGATTACGGAAGTTTACAGAGGTTAATTATGACAACGCAGTGTATTACAAATAAACAAGTTTTGACAAAAGGGAATTATGCGATTGCACAAGCTGCAATTCTGGCAGGATGTGAATGTTATTTTGGATACCCGATTACACCGCAAAGTGAAATCGGTGAATTTATGAGCGGCAAAATGCAGGAATTAAAAAGAGCTTACGTTTGTGCTGAAAGCGAACTTGCTGCAATTAATATGGTAATAGGCGCCTGTTCAACCGGCGCTAAGGCAATGACATCCTCTTCCAGCTGTGCAGTGGCATTAATGCAGGAAGCTCTTTCTTATGCAACAGCAGACCAGCTGCCTGTTGTATTAATAAGCGTAATGCGTGGCGGCCCGGGTTTGGGAAATATTTATCCATCCCAGGGCGACTATTTTCAGGCGACAAAAGGTGGTGGAAACGGAGATTACAAACTTATAGTTCTTGCACCTTCTACTGTTCAGGAATGTGTTGATTTAACTTACAAAGCTTTCTATCTTGCACATAAATACAGAAATCCTGCTGTGCTTTTGGCTGATGGACTTCTGGGACAGATGATGGAGCCTGTTGAGTTTAAAGAGTATCCGTATCCACAGATTGATAATTCAGATTGGGCTTTGACCGGCGCAAAAGGAAGAAACGGACGCGTAATCCGCTCTTACGCTCCGCTTGCAGAAAACCAGTGTGAATTTTTGGAGAAACTTTACGCAAAATACAGAGCTATTGAAGAAAACGAAACCGAATGGGAAGAAATCGGGACAGAAGACGCAGAAGTAATTCTTGTAAGCTTTGGCAGCACTTCAAGAAACGTTAAAACCGCAATGAAAATCTGCCGCGAAAAAGGAATTAAAGCCGGTTTCTTCAGACCTATTACATTATTCCCGTTTCCGAACAAACGACTAAATGAATTAGCGGAAAAAACTAAAAAATTTATTACGGTTGAAGTCAACATGGGACAGATGATTAATGATGTAAGACTTGCTCTCAACGGAAAAGCTCCTGTTGAACTTATTCACAAACCGGTAGGCGCACCGCCTGCTCCGGAAGAAATCGCAGCACAAATTGAGGATTTAATATAATGGCAACACAAGTTTTTAAAATACCGGAAACATTCAGAGAAAATACTAAATATTCCTTCTGCCCGGGTTGTGACCACGGCGTTGCAATAAGACTTGTGGCTGAAGTTCTTGAGGAATTGAATTTAAAAGAAAAAACAATTTTGGCTGCTTCAATCGGCTGTTCTGTTACGGCTTACGACTTTTTAAATGTTGATTCTATCGAGGCGCCTCACGGAAGAGCGCTGGCTGAAGCAACAGGTGTAAAACGCGCGCGTCCGGACAAGTTTGTTTTCACTTACCAGGGCGATGGTGATTTTGCCTCAATCGGGCTGGCTGAAAGTTTACACGCGGCGCTTCGGGGCGAAAATTTAAGTGCGATTTGTATAAACAATACAACTTACGGCATGACCGGCGGACAGCTCGGCCCAACGACACTTTTAGGCCAAATTACAACAACATCTCCAACCGGCAGAAATGTCGAATATTACGGTTATCCGATAAAAATTGCCGAACATGTTGCGCTTTGCGACGGAACAGCATATTCAGCAAGAGTTTCACTTGACTCTGTTGCAAACATAAGAAAAGCAAAACAGGCAATTAAAAAAGCATTTGAAGTACAGCTTCGCGGTTTAGGTTTCGGTTTTGTAGAAATTCTGTCAACCTGCCCGACAAACTGGAAAATGACACCGGAAGCTGCACATGAAAGAGTTCGGGAGGAGATGATGAAAACCTTCATCCCAGGAGTATACAAAGATATTACAAACAGCCAGCCTTAAGGCTAACCGGCGGAAATTAATAATTTTCAGCTCAAGACAATAGATAAATAAGGGAAATAAAAATGGAAAAGAATTTTATAATAGCAGGATTTGGCGGACAAGGCGTGTTATTAGCCGGTGAAGTTCTTGCAACTGCGTTCATGCTTGCAGGTAAAAAAGTTACCTGGTATCCGAGTTATGGTGCAGAGATGAGAGGCGGAACAGTAAATTGTGAAGTTGTTGCAAGCGACGAAGAGGTAAGTGCTGTAAACAAAATTGATACCGATTATGTTATTGCCTTAAATCAGGCTTCTTTTGACAGGTTCCTCAAAAAAATTAAAAACGGCGGTCATATGATTGCTAATTCAACTCTTGTAAAAGAGATTAAAAACAGAGCAGACATTAATTACCTTTTTGCACCTATAACCAAGCTGGCCGAAGAATTAGGAAATGTCAAAATGGCAAATATTCTGGCAGTCGGGGTTCTTGCAAAGGCAAGTAAAATGGTTTCTATGGAGCACCTGATGCAGGCGCTTGATACAGTTCTTCCGCCTCATAGAAAAAACCTTCTTCCGCTGAATATAAAAGCCTTAAAAATAGGCTATGAGTATGATTTATTGCCGGCTTAGTCCGAAATCAACTAAAAAGTCGATTTAAAAAATTCGAATTGATATTATTCTTGTATGGTAAAGTTCAAGAGGTCTTCAAAAGTGAAAAGAGAACTAATAAATACCATTAAAGAAAAAGAAGTTCAGTTGTCGAAATTAAAAGCACATATAGATAAAAGTTCTATATGCTCGGATCTTTATAACAAAGTTGTTTTGGAAAAGGCAATCCTTAAAAAAGAGCTTGAAATGCTGGAAGAGAACAAATTCCTGAAAAAAATCAGGAGTGT
>ULXO01019529.1_pt1 | contig 15167 bp, 9 predicted proteins | sample 1961391 | NCBI WGS metagenome assembly ULXO01 (sample SAMEA4835841, study PRJEB28245) | human gut metagenome | biome: gut microbiome; material: fecal sample | place: Denmark | collected 2008 | reverse complement strand
TGTTGCATATTTAGCACAAAGTAGCTATGGAAATAATGGAACAGAACCATATGTAAATAATGTAACTTTAAATGGTGGTAGTAGACAAAGAACAGATGATATAGCAGGAGGAACAGGAGTAGATAGCGTGTATGCTGTAACAGGTGTAACTACAGGATCAATTTCAGCAGGAGCAGCAGGTAGTACAATAGGCAATATAAATTCAACAACAGGAAACACTGCTAACAGTGGTATATACACTTGGGACCAAATAACCGGACAAAAATCAAGCTCAACATTAAATATGTATGGAGTATTTGATATGAGTGGAGGCGTTTGGGAAAGAACAGCAGGATACACAGCTAATGAAAATTGGAATTTAGTTGGATATGGTTCAAGCTTTACAAAAGATAAAGTAAGTACAAAATATGCAACAGTATATCCACATAATGCAGATGATAAAGACAATACATCAAAAACAATCGACCAATTAAGTCAAGCAAATTATGAACAAAATAAATATATATATGGAGATGCTATTAGAGAAACATCTACGAGCGGTACCGGTTCAACGAGCTGGAATGGCGACTACTCTTACTTTCCAGCGTTGCACTATCCGTTCGCTGTACGCGGCGGTTACTTGTGGGGTGGCTCTGGTGCAGGGTTGTTCTATTTCAACCGTGCGAGTGGTGGTAGCCTTTACAACGTCGGCTTCCGTCCGGTGCTCGTAGCACTTTAAAATATTCCTTGGGCCTTGCGGCCCTTTTTTTTCGGCAAAAATTTTAAAATTAGTACTATACAAAAATACGGGTAAGTGTTATAATTTGAATATACAAATTTGAAAACAGAGTTATTTGGGGATTGAACTGTACTACTCTTACTTTCCAGCGTTGAACAATCCGTTCACTAAACGCGGCGGTAACTTATGGAATGGCTCTAATGCAGGGTTGTTCTATTTCAACCGTACGAATGGTAATAGCAATTACAACAACGGCTTCCGTCCGGTGCTCGTAGCACTTCGATACACAAAGATTTATAAAGAAATCTATCTTGGAAGGGAAATGTTCAAGGACATTTCCGCAGGGTAAAGGCTAAAACTTGTTTTATAACTGTAAAATGAAAAAAGTTGTAAAAAAGAAAAGGACAAAATACTACTAGACTTGTATCAAAGAAGTTTAATTCCCTTGGTATAAACTAAGTTTTTATGCCATAAACACATAAACAGTACACGATTGTTTTAGTAGCATAAAAGTGAAAATCCAAGTGTACGAAAAAATTCATTACGAAAAAGTTCCACAAACGGAAAAAATTCGTAATGAATATATTTTTGTTAGGAATTATGCTCAATATTATCAATTAAATTTGCCTCAATACTAGAAAGAGCAGATTTACCATATAAAAAATCACAACTATTTAAAACCTTTTGGGTTAGAGTATAAGAATTACAATGTTGCACATGACCTAGCCAAGAATTTAATTGTTGCATAGTAAGATTTAAATTTAATTTGTTATTAGAATATTTTAAATTCCATTTTTTAATATTTTTCTTAATCTTTTTTTTACTGGATAAACGTAATAAACGGTGAGTTGTAAAAATTCGATAACCACAGAAATTAACGCCCATTTTATAAGGATAATATCTAGATTTATCATTTAATTCAAGTTTTAATGTATCTGCTAAAAATTTTTCAATTTGCTTTTTTACTTTTTTACATTCTTCTTTTGTTTTTAAAAGTAAAATGAAATCATCCATATATCGTGTATAATTCTTTATTTTTAAAATACGTTTAACATATTGGTCTAGCTCATTTAAATATATGTTGGCAAAAAATTGACTTGTATAATTTCCAATTGGTATGCCAATTTGCAAATTATTAACAGGTCCATTAAATATTAGAATCTGAGTTAAAAATAATAAATCCGTATCTCTAATATATCTTTTCATAATATTAAATAAAATGGAAGGATTTATGTTGTAAAAAAATTTTTTAATATCACATTTTAAAATCCAAAAATCACCATAATTTCGCTTGAATATTCGCATTTGGCGTTCTACTTCATTTACTGCTGCATGAGTTCCTTTATTATCTAAACAGGCAAATGTTGTATTAATAAAACGAGGAATAATATAAGGCTTTATAAATTCTTCTACATACCACTGGTGGACAATTCTATCTTGATATGGCAAGGCCTGTATGATTCGTTCTTTAGGTTCAAATACTTTAAAAGAAAAATATTTCCCTAGACGATAAGTTTTATTTTCCAAGTTGTTTTTCAAATTAATAATATTATTTTCAAGATTAAATTCAAATTTGATGACTTCATTTTTATAAGCCTTATGTTTTCTAGCTCTATAATGAGCCTGCAAGAGTTTTTCAAAAGTTAATTTTTGATTAAATTGATTTCTTATCGTTTTTGGCAAGACAAAATCCAACCTCCTAACATATTACAAATATCGGTTATTATAGTAGACCAACTTTGATAATTTTGTAAAGAAATATATCTATATTTATATGAAAGCCTAATTTGAACTTTTAGTAAACTTAGGTTAATGTCAAGTTCATTTAAATGCTGAAGTTTGTCCTTTTTATTAAAAGATTTTACAGCATACATTAAATTTCTAAGACCTAAGTATAATGAATTTTTTATTTCTTGAACAAGTGCAAAATTTTCACATTTAGGGTATTTACGCACAATGTCATTGGAATAATCGACTAATTCTAAATATCTTTGATAGATTTTTAAGCTTTTATTAGGTGGAGTTCTGGTTGCGTATTCCATTAATTTTCTAATTCCTCCTTTATAGAATTTGCTTGAGCTTGAAAGTCATCTATTAACGAATAAGCTTCTTTTATAGATAATTCATCAGTATTAATTAAAGCTAACTTGTTAACTAGATTTTTTACATTGGAATTTAATAAATAATTTTTTGAAGGCAGTGGTTCGGAAACAATAGAATCAACAATTGATATTTCGTAGCCTAAATTTTTTAATAGAGTTAAATATTTGTTTAAGTTGTTTACTGGAAAGCCACATTTTAAAACCGATTCATTAAGATTTGTTAATTTTAAAGATAACGCAGCTGACATTTTTTTTGCATCGTCTGCTAAAAATAAATAGAAAATTCCACTTTTAAATAAATAAATATTTTTTGGATTTACTCTTTTCAATTCTTGATATCTTTGGTACATTTTACTCATATTTACATTTCTCCCTTTTTCTGGATAAATTACATATTTTAGGATATTGTAAAACAAAGAAGAACAAAAGTCAACCCCTAAAGGTTGATAAAATGGAAATAGATGGTAATTAAAACCAACAATGTGATGTTGTATAATAATTACGCAATATAATATTAGGAGATGATTTGGTGAAATGGTATGATAGATTTTATACAAAAGAAAAATGGGTTAGAAAATCTGTCGAAATAGAAGGAGGTTTATACGATAGGTTAAAAGAAATAGCTAATAATGAGTTAGATGCGTCAGTAAATAAGCTTATAGATGCTTGTATAGATAGCTTTGAAATAGGAGAAAAAGTAATTATATACAGTAAAGTAAAGGACGAAATAAATGTAGCAAGATCAATAATAATAAGAGAATCAATATATAAAAAATTAGAGGATATGAGAGAAAAATATGGAATTTCAATTTCAAAATTAGTAAATATAGCGATAAGAGCAGGACTTGAAAGTTATAAAAAATAATGATATAGTAGTTATGATATTATTATTACACAAGGAGGAAAAAATGAAGATACAGTACAAAGATAAAACTTTAGACATAGAAAGAGGAAGTAAAATATACGATATTTTTAAGGATGAAATTGAAAATAGTGAATATACTGCTGTTGGAGCAATATATAACAACGAATATGTTAATTTAAGTAGACATATGAACTTTGATGGAACTGTAGATTTTATAACAATAAATTCTAAGGTTGGAAATCAAATATATAGAAGAACATTAATATATATATTTGCGATGGCATTGAAAAAATTATATCCAGATAATAGGGCAACAGTAAATTATCAAATGGAAAATGCTGTTTATTGTGACTTAGGAGATATTCAAATAACAGAAGATGTTGTTAGCAAAATTAATGATGAAATGAGAGAAATTGTAAAGAAAAATTTATTTATAAGAAAAGCTGTTATGAATAGAGAACAAGCAAACGAATTTTATAAAAAAACCAAAACAGCAAGAGGGAGACTACAATATGATTTAAAATCAAATAGAAAAATTTATATGTATTACTGCGATGATTATTTTAATTACTGCTATGGTGTATTAGCGAGAACAACAGGTGCTATAAAAATATTTGATATTATTAAATATGATAAGGGATTATTAATAAGATATCCAAGTGCAGAAAAACCATATCAACTACCAAAATTAATACAAAATAAGAAAATGAAATGGGCTTATGACGAATATAACGAAATCCACAAAATACTAAATATAAATACAGTTTACAAGCTAAATGATGCAGTATTAGAAAAAAGAATTAAAGATGTAATAATGATAGATGAAGCTTTGCATGAAAAGAAAATAGCTAATATTGCAGATAAAATAGCAAGAGATAAAAAAGTAAAAATGATATTAATAGCAGGGCCATCTTCATCAGGAAAAACTACATTTGCCCAAAGATTAGGAATCCAGTTAAGAGTAAATAAAATAAAACCAGTAACCATTTCTGTTGATAATTACTTTGTTGAAAGAAAAGATAATCCGAAAGATGAAAATGGAGAATATAATTTTGAATGCATAGAAGCAATTGATTTAAAATTGTTTAATGACCATTTAACTAGATTATTAAGAGGAGAAAAAGTCGAAATACCACAATTTGATTTCTTAGACGGAACTAAGAAATATAATGGTAATTACTTACAACTAAAAGATGATGAAGTTCTTGTCGTAGAAGGAATTCACTGCTTAAATGATCGATTGACAAGTAGTATTCCTCAAGACGAAAAGTTTAAGATTTATATTAGTGCTTTAACAGTATTAAATATGGATAGATATACAAAAGTTTCTTCATCAGATGTAAGATTAATAAGAAGAATTGTTAGAGATTATCAATTTAGAGGATATTCTGCTGAGCATACAATTGATACGTGGCCAAGTGTTACAAGAGGTGAAGTAGAAAATATTTTTCCATTCCAAGAAGAAGCAAATGTAATATTTAATACGTCATTAATTTATGAATTGGGAGTTTTAAAAAGTATTGCAACACCAATATTAAAAGAAATACCAATAGAGCATCCAGAACACGCAGAAGCTCAAAGACTACTAGATTTATTAAAATACATAAGGTCAATACCTGCAAGTGAAGTACCAACAAACTCATTATTGAAAGAATTTGTTGGAGGAGGAGATTTTAAATATTAACTAATAAAATAATGTAAGTAAGGAAAAAACGAAAATGGAAAATAGAAATTTTACTAAAATAGACGAAGAATTTATTTGCGAAAATTGTGGTAAAAAAGTAAGCAAATTAGGATATTCTTGTAGAAATCACTGCCCATATTGTTTACATTCTAAGCATATAGATAAAAATCCAGGTGACAGGCAAGAAGAGTGCCACGGAGATTTAGAACCAATAGGCTTAGAAATTGATGGTAAAAAAGGATATGTTATTGTTTTTAAATGTAAAAAATGTGGTGCAATTAGAAAAAATAAGGCTGCTAAAGACGATAATATGGATTTGATAATACAATTAAGTAGTAAGCATTGAATATAATAAAAAATTTGACATATAATAAAATATATGCTAATATAATTATAGCAATTGCAAAAAACTTTTCAAAAAGTAACTTAAAAGACTAGGTTTGATGGAACCTAGTCTTTTCTTTTGCTAATCATCAAAATTTCTTACAATTAAGTAAACTATATATAATGCTAGCAATTTTATGAAACTTTTCAAAAAAGTAACCTCCTTCCTGCCACTAAGCAAGTCGGCACATATATATTAACCTAGTTGTAAAGATTTGTCAACTGCTAAATTTCCTTGTTCAAATTCCCAGAAGTATAATCTTTCCCCTCAATTCGTTTCCCATCTTTTACAACAGAAGTAATTGCATTAATCTCTGGAATAGACTCATGTAAAATATCAACTCTAACAGAATCAGTGTTAAAAAATTTACTTGGAATAGATGTTATTTTGCTATTATAAATAGTTGTAACAGTTTGAATATTATCTGTTAGAATCTCAAAATCCATATTTAATCTATCTCTTAAAAAATAGGAGTTATTTGTTTGACATTTAGTAGAGCAGGCAGGGTAACACTTATTGGTATTTCCTAATAGACAATAATTAATGTTTAGTAAAGGAACTTTGCCATAAACAATTAATTCTTTTTGTAGATAATTATAATTGCATAATGCTTCAATAGTAGATTGGTCTAACTCAGGAGATAATGTAAAACTGCTTATTCCAAGTTTTTTTAGTTCCAAAACAGTCTGAGAATTATAAATATTGAAAGTGTAATTTGCAATTATTTTGTAGTATTCATTTACATTATTAAATAAGTTGTTTAACAAATTTAGATTTCCTATATTAGAGATTACAAAACCTTGTATATTATATTTTTGAACAGCATTTTCAGCATTTGCTAAAAAGAGATTTTTGTAATTACTCTTTATAATTGTCGGCATATAAATATAAGTATCAAATTTTTTGCTAATAATTTTTAATACAGGTGAATACTTTTTCTTTGTAAAATATTTAAGTGGTATGTAAATGCTATCAATATTTTCAAGTTTATTGTAGTTCCAATCATCGTGTAGTACATTTAAAAGCAAAGATAGTTTAGGAGAACTAGCATTACGATTTTTATTTTTTAAATTTCTCATACTTGTTAGAGTATTATCACATTTTTTGTTTTCATATTCTAAAAAAGTTTTAGTAATAGGCCTGTGTATTTTAGATAAAGCTATATCTTCTATATTCGTTAATGCAGTTCTACGTAATTCATTTAACACACTTAATTTAGGTAAAAATAAGTTATCATCTAAATCTATTTTTATGTTTTTAAAGGCATATGGCGTAGATGAGGTTTTTGATATTTGCTTTAAAATAGTTTCTGCATCAAGAGGTCTATTTTTTGCTGTTTCTGGAATATAGTCTAATGTGCAATTTGTTTTTAAGTTTTTGTATAACTCCAAAGAAGTATCACAAGAAGTAACTGAAATTGAAATAGGTTCATTCCTTTTTATTGAAACTGTTGCATCTAAATAAATTTTTCTATTTTCTTTTCTAAAACTTTCTTTTGCGTTAGTTGTTAATTTTTTAGAACTTAGTCTGTAGATTTTATCACCAACTTTTATATTACCTTTCATACGACCAATTGTAACCAGTTGACCAACAGACGTTTCTTTTATATTTTGCTTTTTATCCATTAATTCCGAAATGGTGTAACTTCCAGTTTCATTTTCTATAGAAATTGTGTCACCAATATTTAATGGCTCTCTAATTTTTAAAGTGATATGACCTTTATTTGCATTATATTTTTGGATATTTCCAATAAATAATCCCATATTATTAGGTTTTTCTTTATAGACTAAATCTGTATTTGCGGAATTTTCTAAATGACCGCTAGAAAAATTTCCTCTATTAAATACTTGAAGTAAAGTTTTTCTATCTTCATCTGCTACAGAAAAATCATTTCCAGAATATGCTAAATCAATATATTTTCTGTATGTATTAGTAACTGTTGCAACATATTCAGGCGATTTCATGCGACCTTCTATTTTTAAGCAATCAACACCAGCATTAATAAGTGATGGTAAAAAATCGATTCCACATAAATCTTTAGTGCTTAACAAATATCCAGAGTTAATTATTTTGTCATTTTCTACAAGCTTATAAGGTAATCTACAAGGACCAGCACATTTTCCACGATTACCAGAACGTCCTCCTAATAAGCTAGAAAATAGACATTGTCCAGAATAAGAAATACATAAAGCACCATGTACAAAACATTCAATTTCGACAGAAGTATTTTTACATATATACTCAATTTCTGTTATAGAAAGTTCTCTAGACAAGACTATTCTTTTAAAACCAAGTTTTTGAAGCTTTAAAGCACCTTCTAAATTATGGATTGTCATCTGAGTACTTGCATGTAGAGGTAAATCTGGAAATAGTTCCATAAGTTTTTTTGCTAAGCCTAAATCTTGAATTATAATTGCATCAATTCCATATTCATATGCTTTACTTGCTAATTTTATTGCATCATCAAATTCATTATCTTTTATTAAAGTATTTAAAGTCAGGTTAGTTTTTACTCCTCTTAATTTTGCATATTCAATAGCTTTTTTTAATTCAAAATTATCAAAATTATGTGCAAAAGCTCTTGCACTAAATAAATTAGCACCAAAATAAACACTATCAGCACCATTTTGAACAGCAGCTTTTAGACAATCAAAATCTCCTACAGGAGAAAGTAGTTCTATCATTTGTATCCTCCAATTGAAATATTTTTTTAAATTATATCACATTTATAAATTTTTGTGTATTTTATTGTAAAATTATAAAATTTATTGACTAAAAAACTAGCAAATGATATAATTTTTTTGTCAATTCAACTAAGGAGGAATAATATGAAGAAAAAAATAGAAGATGTAAAGTTAGTAATGTTTTTAACAATAATTTTTTGTACGATGTTTGCAACACTTTGTTTTACAATTAATATGAATAATACAGCAATTTTAATTAAAACTAATCAAATAATAAAAGGTGTACAAGAAAATACAGTTAATACTAAAACAACTGTAAATAATACAAATACAAGTAGTGGTGGTAGCAACAAGAATACAGCTACACAATCAAGCAATACTCAAAAAGCTACTAATACATCAAGTAGTGGAGCTACAACAGCAACAAAATCTAGCAATGCAGATTTATCTAACTTAGGAATAAAACCAAACGATTTTTCTGGATTTACTCCAAGTAAAACAACATATGATGTAACAGTTCCAGCAGATGTAACAGAAGTAGAAGTATATGCAATAGCACAAAGCAGCGGAGCTAAAATAACAGGAACAGGAAAACAAAAATTGCAAGATGGAAAAAACGAATTAACAGTTACAGTAACTGCAGCAAGTGGAGCTACTAAAAAATATACAATAAACGTAACAAAAGAAACAAATGCTCAAAATAGTACAGAAGAAAATACAGAAGCTAAAGGTTTATCAAGTTTAAAAGTTGGCAACTTAGAATTATCACCTAAATTTGAAACAAATGTATATGAATATACAGCTAAGTATGATGGAGATGACAGCAAAATAGATGTAAAAGCAGTTACTACTGACCCTAAATATGTGGTTGATATAACAGGAAATAGTGATTTAAAAGATGGCGAAAATATTATAACTATATTAGTGTCTGATGGTGAAGAAAATAATGTTGCAACATATCAAGTAACTGTCTCTAAAAATGTAGTAGATGAAAATAAACTTCAAAAAGAGCAAGAAGATGCTAAAAAACAAGAAGAACAGCGAAAATTAGTAATGATTGGGGCCATTGTTGTAGCTGTAATATTAGCAATTATTATATATTTAATTATTAGACATAAAAGGAATAATGCTTGGGCAGAGGATTATATGATGCCATATTCAAGTGATAGGCCAGATGACGGATTTGTAGAAGATGATAATCAAGAAAACAGTGATGTTGATAATGAAGATATAAATAATGATGAAAGTGTAGAAGAAGATTTTCAAATGTCTAAGCAAGAGGCGAGAAAAATGTTTTTAAGTGGATATGACCATAAAGAAGAAAATTATGAATCTAATTATGAGAGACCAAGAGTAAAAAGACATCGTAGTAAAGGAAAACGTTTTAAATAAAAAAAAGCAGTAAGTATATTTTATACTTACTGCTTTTTTTTAGGGTCGATTAGCAACAGCCGCCTCTGTTACCACCGCAGCAACAACAAATTAATAATATAAGGATTATAATCCAGCAGCAGTCATCACCAAAACCGAAACCACCACAACCTCTGTTTTCTGGCATAGTCTAGACCTCCTTCCAAATAACAAATATGTTTTTTCTTTTTCTGTATCCTTTGTATAATATATAATATGGAATTTGTTAAAAAGTGTGAAAGTTTTATAAAAAAATATGTTGTTCGCTTTTTTCATATCTGTTTTTGTGATACAATAGATTTTATCGAAAAGGAGAGTGGTTGAATAATAAAGATAAATCTTTTCTAAAGCAGTTGAATTTTGTGTATCAGCTGTTGGATTTAGGTAAAGAAAATTCTTTTTCAACTGCCAATTTTAATTTGCAATTGGGGGAATAAAATCAAAATGGCAAATCTAAAAAAAATAGGGGAAGTTTTTAGTGATTATAAAACTAATTCTAATTTAAAATATGCACAAATAACATCATTAAATGTAGTTAAAAAAACAAATACATTAGAAGTAGATTTATATTTTGACGAATATTTAGATATAAAAGAAATATGGTTTTTCGAAAAATTTCTAAGGGAAAGATTTCAATTTGAAAATATAGATATAAAAATAAAATATCACGAATCAGTAAAAAAGAAATCAATAAAAGAAGAATGGCGAAATATCATAGCATATATGTCACATAAATATCCATTAACAAAACCAATGTTACTATTAAAAAGTGATGTTGAAGAAAATGGAAACAATATTTTAATAAAAATGCACATAAAAGGTGCAGATTTTTTAAAGGCTAAAAAGACAGATAAAGAATTAATAAAAGTTTTAGAAAACTTATTTGGAATCAAATATGCTGTAGAACTTACAGAAGAAATAACAAAAGATTCACTAGAAGAAATAAAAAGAAAAATAGAAGAAGAACAAGCAAATATTGTAGCACATATGGAAGAAGAGCAAAGGGCAATAGCACAAGAAAAATCAGAACATAATACTAATGCAAGTGATGAAAATTATCCTCCAATGCCACCACCACCAGATATAGATGGATATATTCCAGAAGAAATGGATATGCCACCAATTGAAGAACCTCCAATACAAGAAGATTATATTATGGGAAAACCATCAAAAGCTAAAGAAAAGCATATAAAAATAAAAGATATTTCAGCAAATGACGGTAGAGTAACATTAGAAGGAAGAGTAACAACATCAGATGTTAGAGAAACAAAATCTGGTAAAGGAATGATTATTTTCGAAATTTATGATGGAACAGGATTAATAACAGTAAAATCATTTGCAAAAGATTTAAAAGAAGGACAAGAAATAATAGAAAAAATTCAAGAAGCTAAAACTGTAAAAGCAATAGGTAAAGCAGGATTAGATACATATGCAGGAGATATAACAGTAATAGCAAACACAATAGCAAAATCAAATATAGAAGTTCCAGAATTACCAGAAGAAAGAGATGATACACCTATAATTTTAGGAAATACAGAAAATATTACAGAACCATTGGTAAAAGTTCAAGACCTAGGAGTTGATGATGGAAAAGTTGCATTACAAGGGGAAGTGATATATTCAGAAGATAGAACATTAAAATCAGGAAAAACATTATTTAGTTTTGACTTATATGATGGAACAAGCACAATTACCTGTAAAGCATTTTTAAATAAAGATAGTGCAAAAAGAATTATGAAAAGAATAAAAGGTGCAAAAGGAATAAAAGTAGCAGGAACTGCAGGAATGGATAGTTTTACAAATGAATTATCTGTAATGGTAAACAATATAGTTGAAGCAGAGGGAATAAAGAAAACAGTAAGAAAAGATAATAGTGAAGTAAAAAGAGTAGAACTACATATGCATACTCAAATGAGCCAAATGGATGCAATGACATCTGCAAAAGATTTAATTAAAAGAGCAATGAGTTGGGGAATGAAATCAATAGCAATAACAGACCACGGAGTTGTACAAGCATTTCCAGAGGCACATAAAATGCTAGGATATGACAATCCAGATATGAAAATTTTGTATGGAGTTGAAGCATATTTAGCACCAGATAAAAATCCAGTTGTAGAAAATGGAAAAGGACAATATTTAGAAGATGTTACATATTATGTGCTAGACTTAGAAACAACAGGGTTCTCAGCTGTAACAGAAAAAATAACTGAAATTGGTATAATGAAAGTAAAAGATGGAGAAGTTTTAGACGAATTTTCTTGTTTTGTAAATCCGGAAAAACATATACCACAAAGAGTTACAGAAGTTACTAATATTACAGATGAAATGGTTGCAGATGCAGAAACAATAGAAAAAGTATTTCCTAAAATGCTAGAATTTATAGGAAATGATAAAAATGCAGTATTAGTTGCACATAATGCAGGATTTGATATAGGTTTTTTAAAACAAAATGCGAAAGTTTTAGGATATGATTTTGATTATACATATTTAGATACGTTGAGTTTAGCAAAAGACTTATTCCCAGAATATAAAAAATATAAACTAGGAAAAATAGCTGATAATTTAGGAATTAAAGTTGATGTAGCACATAGAGCTTTAGATGATGTTGATACAACAGTTAAAGTATTTAAAGTAATGTTAGATATGTTAGATAAACGTGGAGCTAAAAAGATTGAAGATATTGATCAAGTTAGTCGAACAGAAGAAGCTAAAAAAGAAGAATATAAAAAATTAAAAACATATCACGCAATAATTTTAGCTAAAAATTATGTTGGATTACGTAATTTATATAAATTAGTTTCACTTTCACATTTACATTATTTTTACCGTAAACCACGTATTTTGAAAAGTTTATTTGAAAAATATAGGGAAGGTTTAATATTAGGAAGTGCTTGTGAGGCGGGTGAATTATATCAAGCAATTGAACTTGGAAAATCTGACGAAGAAATAGAAGAAATTGCAGAATTCTATGATTATTTAGAAATTCAACCAATAGGCAATAATAATTTTTTAATAAGAAAAGAAATTATAAAAGATGAAGAAGGTTTAAGAGATATAAACAGAAAGATTGTAAAACTTGGAGAAAAATTAAATAAGCCAGTTGTTGCAACTTGTGATGTTCATTTTATGGACCCTCAAGATGAAGTATATAGAAGAATTTTGGAAGCGGGTCAAGGCTATGATGATGCAGATATGCAAGCACCATTGTATTTAAGAACAACTGAAGAAATGCTTGAAGAATTTGCATATTTAGGAGAAGAAAAAGCATATGAAGTAGTTGTAACAAACACAAATAAAATATCAGATATGTGTGAACAAATAAGCCCAATATCACCTGAAAAATGTCCTCCACATATTCCGGGATGTGAAGAAGATATAAAAAATATTGCATATAAAAAGGCACATGAATTATATGGAGACCCATTACCAGAAATAGTGCAAACAAGATTAGATAAAGAACTAAATTCAATAATAAGCAATGGATATTCAGTTATGTATATAATTGCACAAAAATTGGTATGGAAATCGAATGATGATGGATATATAGTAGGTTCCAGAGGTTCTGTTGGATCTTCACTTGTAGCATTTATGACAGGTATAACAGAGGTTAATTCTTTAAAACCACATTATAGATGTCCAAACTGTAAGTATTCAGAATTTGAAGATTATGGTGTAGGAAATGGTTTCGATTTACCAGACAAAGATTGTCCTAAATGTGGTCATAAATTGGCTAAAGATGGAATGGACATACCATTTGAAACATTCTTAGGATTTAATGGAGATAAAGAGCCTGATATCGACTTAAATTTCTCAGGAGAATATCAAGCAAAAGCACATAGATATACAGAAGTAATATTTGGAAAAGGAACAACATTTAAAGCCGGAACAATAGGAACAATTGCAGATAAAACAGCATTTGGATATGTAAAAAAATATTTCGAAGAAAGAAATATACCAATAAATAGAGCTGAAACACAAAGATTAGCAGCAGGATGTACAGGAATAAAAAGAACAACAGGACAACATCCAGGTGGTATTATAGTTGTACCAAAAGGAAGAGAAATTTATGAATTTTGTCCAGTACAACATCCAGCAGACGACCCAAATTCAGATATTATAACAACACATTTTGATTATCACTCAATAGACCAGAACTTATTAAAATTAGATATACTAGGACACGACGATCCGACGGTAATTAGGATGTTACAAGACCTTACAGGAAAAGACCCAACCAAAGTACCGTTAGATGATAAAGAAACGATGTCAATATTTAGTTCAACAAAAGCTTTAGGAGTGTCACCTGAACAAATACACTCAGAAGTTGGAAGTTTTGGAATCCCTGAATTTGGAACAAAATTTGTTAGAGGAATGTTAGTAGATACAAAACCAACAACATTTGACGAATTAATACGTATATCAGGTTTATCACATGGTACAGATGTGTGGTTAGGAAATGCCCAAACATTAATAGACCAAGGAGTTGTAACACTTGAAGATGCAATATGTTGTCGTGACGATATAATGATATATTTAATAAAAAAAGGAGTTCCACCAAACCATGCATTTAAAATAATGGAAACCGTACGTAAAGGTAAAGCATTAAAAGACCCAGCAAAATGGGAAGAATATAAAGCAATGATGAAAGAAAATGATGTACCAGAATGGTATATAAAATCATGTGAAAAGATAAAATACATGTTTCCAAAAGCCCATGCAGCAGCATATGTAACAAATGCGTTTAGAATAGCTTGGTTTAAAGTACATATGCCACTAGCGTATTATGCAGCATTTTTCTCAATAAGAGGAAAAGACGATTTTGACAGTGATTGTATGATATTTGGAGAAGAAAAAGTTAAAAATAAAATGAAAGAAATAGACTTATTAGGAAATAACGCAACACAAAAAGACAAAACAATGTACCCAATACTAGAATTAGTATTAGAAATGTATGAAAGAGGATTTAACTTCTTACCAATGGACTTATATGAATCAGATGCAACAAAATTCAAAATACAAGATGGAGCATTAAGACCACCATTGAACAGCATACCAGGTTTAGGAACAGTAGCAGCATTAGGAATAGCAGAAGCAAGAAAAGAAGGAAAATTTATGTCCATAGATGACTTGAAAATACGTGCCAAAGTAGGAAATTCAGTAACAGAAGTGTTAAAAAACTATGGATGTTTAAAAGGAATGAGTCAGAGTAACCAAATGAGCCTATTTGCATAATGATTTCGGGGTCGGAGCAAAAAATCATTTTTAAAATTAGCATATTTTAAAAATTTGAGTGCACTAAATATAAAATATATCAACTTA
>ULXO01046274.1_pt1 | contig 15210 bp, 9 predicted proteins | sample 1961391 | NCBI WGS metagenome assembly ULXO01 (sample SAMEA4835841, study PRJEB28245) | human gut metagenome | biome: gut microbiome; material: fecal sample | place: Denmark | collected 2008 | reverse complement strand
GCACAAGACCCTGATTTGTATGGAAACGTGCAAATCTTGAGTTGGGGCAGGCAAGCAGAGGGATAAGGAAGAGTATTCCTATGTATGCCAGTACAGACATACCCTTGTTTGCGGTTATGTCCTGAGGATCAAACTGCGCTGTTGAGTCAGCTGTATTCATCATATTATTCACAAAAGACTGTGAGTTCTGCTGTGTGCCGCCAACGGGCGCACCGCAGTTAGGGCAGATGTTTGCTCCATCGGGGAGCTGATTTCCGCATTTGTTGCAAAAAGCCATAAATGTTAACCTCCGAAAAACCATTTCAAATAATCCACGGCAGAATTGCCGTTAGTTAAATTATAAAACAATTTTAGAGAAAAGTCAACTAAATTCTTGTTTGTTAAGTAAATTTTAGAAATTTTATGAATGTGTGTTAACATTTCAACTGTAAACCGGAAAATACAACGGCTTTTCAGCAGATAAAAACCTTGCATTCCGTTTAAATGTGTGATAGAATAAAATTATTGTAAAAGCGGCAGTCCCAATATGCCGCTCACCAATTACAAAATAAATGCAAGGAGGAAAGGTCAGCCGTTTATGCGGCGGCAGACCGATATATAAATATGAACGCATTTTCATACAGAGTACAGACATTGCAGCCATCAGCAATAAGAGAGATACTCAAATTTACGGCAGATCCCGAGGTAATCAGCTTTGCGGCGGGCAATCCCGCTCCCGAGGCTTTCCCCACTGAAGAGATCGCTCGTATAACAAATGAAATACTTACAACCACGCCCATTGACGCCCTTCAGTATTCTATCACGGAGGGATATACGCCCCTTCGTAACTGGATAAAGGACGACCTTAAGAAAAAAGGTATGTTTGATGAGAACGAAGAAGATGTAGTAATCACATCGGGCGCACAGCAGGCGATAGAAGTAGTCACCAAGGAGATATGCAACGAGGGTGACGTAATTATCTGCGAAGCACCTACGTTCATCGGCTCGCTGAACGCATTCCGTTCCTATAATGCTAAGCTTGTAGGCGTTGAGATGGAAGATGACGGAATAAACATTGAAAAGCTTGAAGCCGCTCTTGAAAAGTACCAGAGAACAGCTTTCATCTACCTTATTCCTAATTTCCAGAATCCTACCGGTAAGACTATGAGCCTTGAAAAGCGCAAGAAGGTGCTTGAGCTGGCTCAGAAGTATAACGTATATATACTTGAAGACAATCCTTACGGCGATCTGCGCTACCTCGGCGAAGACGTACCTACAATAAAGTCGCTTGACAAGACGGGTCATGTTCTCTATGCCGGAACATTCTCAAAGACGCTTGCACCCGGTCTGCGTGTGGGATACCTCTGCGCACCAAAGAACGTAATCGCAAAGGCAGTAGTCTGCATGCAGGTTTCAACCGTTCACACCTCTATCCTGCCGCAGATGATCGCTTATAAGTTCGTTACCGAGAATAACTTTGAAGAGCATCTTGAAAAGCTGAGAGCCATCTACAAGCACAAGTCGGATCTTATGCTTACAAACCTCAAGATGAAGATGCCAAAGTCCATCAAGTTCACAGAGCCGGAGGGCGGTCTGTTCATCTGGGGTACTCTGCCTGACGGTGATATGCCTTACTTCTGCAAGAAGGCTGTACAGAACAAGGTGGCTGTAGTTCCCGGCAATGCATTCTTAACGGATGAAAATGCTCCTTGTCTGTCATTCAGACTTAACTATTCCACTCCCACAGATGAACAGATCGAAAAGGGTGTAGATATACTCGCTGAAGTAGCAAAGACAATGTACAGATAAGTACATAAAAGTACTATCAGTAAATGTAACCGACATACAAGGAAAACAGGAACGGAATAATAAAAATATTATCCACAACGGACAAATCCGCAAAGGGGTAACTATGCCCTTTGCGCATAGCTGTCAGAAGAAAATTCTAAGACGGAAGCCTGTAGCAAGCCTTGTACTGTCGGTTAACTTTTTTGTTGATCCGATGGTTTGCCTGAATGCGGGTTTGCGTAACGTTTGAAATACATAAAGAGATATTATTGCTGCACGCACGGCAGGTAACCGGTAAGTCGCTCGAATGCCGTATCTTTTTGTGTTTTGCAAGACCGCTTTTACGGTCGGAAAGAAACGGTGAATGAATGAAGTATTTTGATAAGCTGCCTGCCGCTGTGCAGGCAGCTTTTTCTGTCAGGGCGGTCGATACGGATAAGCTGTTATACTGCGTAAAAGCAGATATGGACGGCGAGGGGTGTTATTATGACACCTACATTACGTTTGATAACAAAACGCTTTATCTGTTATCCGGCTATGACAGACTTGTAAAGAATAAAAAGACGTTTGACACACAGTTCGATTTCAAGGATTTCAGCGAATATCCTATGGAGGAGATTGAAAAACTGTATGTTGACCGCTATCAGTTTACGGCAAGGCTGATGGCTAAGATGACGGACGGTACGGAAAAACAGCTTGCGATGTTTTCGGGAGGGTTTTCCGAAAAATTCGAGCAGTTCTGCCGCCGTTATGAAACAATCAAAAAGGGCGAAACGCCCGACGATTCCGCACTTGACGACAAGACGCTGTATTGTCCGAAGTGCAACAGAAAATATCCCGACCCGAACAGAGCCTTCTGCCCGTACTGCACAAAGCGTACATGGGTGTTCAAGCGACTGCTCGGTATGTTCGGTGATTACAAAAAGCAGATAGCGGTGATACTTGCTTTGATAGCGGTATCGGTGGCACTGGGGCTTATAGCTCCGTACTTCGGCACAAAGATGCTGTACGATGATGTTCTGACCGAGGGCGGAAGCCTGCATGGACAGATACTGTTCGTGATACTCGTTATGGTGGCATTCTCACTGCTGTCTACGGGATTTTCGATGATCTACGGTGTTATTATAAGCAGGATAACACCGCAGGTAATACATAAGCTGAGGACGGATATTTTTGCTTCTATGCAGAAGCTGTCGCTGTCATTCTTCACAACAAAGCAGACAGGCTCGCTTATGGGCAGGGTAGACCGTGACAGCTTTGACGTGTACGGATTTTTTGTTGATATAGTTCCGCAGTTTATTGCGAATATGATAAAGATAGCAGGACTTGTCGTGCTTATGCTTATGGTAAACCCGATAATATCGCTGTCGATGTTCCTTGCGGTGTTCTTTGTACTGTTGTGCGAGGTGCTTTGGCTGAGAGGTCAGAGAAGGCACTGGAGAAACCGTGATATTGCAAGACGAGGTGTTACGTCTACCTTGTCGGACGCACTGAACGGACACAGGGTAGTAAAGGCGTTTTCCCGTGAGGAACAGGAAATATCCCGTTTTGGCAGGAAGAATGATAATCTTTATTCGGCTGAATACGCAAGGGATAAGAGAAGCGCTCATTTCTTCCCCGTGCAGCACGGAATATATGCCGTTTTCAGCGGCGTTATATACTGTCTTGGCGTTGCTCTTGTGCTGATGGGCAACCTTCAGCTCGGCGGACTCACGCTGCTCATAAACTATTTCGGCGTAATATGGGATCCGATATTCTTCTTTATGTATATGGGCAACGACTGGGCAAGGTGTACCGATGCCGCAGGCAGAATGTTTGAGATACTCGACAGCGAGCCTACAGTGAAGCCGCCCGCTGAACCTGCCGTTATACCGGACGGTGTTTTAAAGGGCGATATTTGTTTCAGAGATGTAACGTTTGAATACGAGGCAGGCAGACCGGTGCTTAAAAATATGTCGTTTGCTACCGAGGCAGGCAGATTTACCGGTATTGTCGGCAAGACGGGTGCGGGAAAATCAACTATCATCAATCTCATATCAAGAATGTACGATGTAACATCGGGCGAGATAACGATAGACGGGATACCCGTAAAGAAGATACCGTTTGACGTTCTCAGAAAGAATATCGGCGTTGTGTCACAGGAAACATATCTGTTTATGGGAACTGTCGCAGACAATATCCGTTACGCAAGACCCGATGCGACAATGGAAGAAGTGATACAAGCGGCAAAAAGCGCAAATGCTCACGATTTTATAATGAAGCTCCCCGAAGGGTACGATACCGTAACGGGAAGCGGCGGTGTAAGCCTGTCGGGCGGCGAAAAACAGCGTATATCAATAGCCCGTGCGCTGATACAGAAGCCGAATATACTTATACTTGACGAGGCCACGGCGGCTATGGATACCGCAACAGAACGTAAGATACAGAGTGCGATAGATAATCTCAAGAGCGGCAGAACGATAATAGCGATAGCACACCGCCTCTCAACGCTCCGTGACGCAGACAAGCTGTATGTTATCGAACACGGCGAGGTAAAGGAGAGCGGAACTCACGATGAGCTGATACGCACAAACGGAAAATACTTTGAGCTGTATAAGCTGCAAAGCGAGTCGCTGAAATCTGTCGGACTTGACTAATGCAGAAAGGAGCGCTTATGAAACAGAATACAACTGCAATTTATGATGTGGATACGCTTAACATTCTTTCACCCGATAAAATCGGGCTTACCGAAACCGAAAGCGGCTATCTTGAGTTTTCATATGACGGCAGGGATTATGAAAAGGTCGACCTTACAAGGCTTGTACCGTTCAACGATGAAAACAGGTATATAAGCGTAAGCTATAAGAATGAGGAAGACGAGTGGAAAGAGATAGGCGTTATAAAGGATCTTGATGACCTGTCGGCTGATATCAGAAAGACAGCCGATGATTATCTCAAGCTCAAATACTACATTCCAGAGATAAAGAAGATCCACAGGATAACGGATAATCAGATGGGGTATCTTTTCCTTGAAGCCGATACTACGGCAGGCGAAAAGAAAATAGCCGTGTATGACTGGTGGCATAATTTCAGAGTGATACACGGAAAGATGCTTGCCGTGACGGACGCAGACGGAAACCGCTACAGCGTACCTGATGTTGACAGGCTGGACAAGGCAAGCATAAAAAAGCTCCAGCTGTTCATCTGATACCGCATTTACTGATTTTACAGAAAGGAGCGGGTATAAATGAATTTGAAACTGTCAGTACCGAAAGGCGTGGATATTGACAGCGTGAGCTTTTCCCTGCCGTTTGACATAGACAAAAAGGCTAAAAACGCAAACGGGCATCTTACCGCCACAAAGGACAAGCTCACGGTATATTATGACGATAAAGCGGTACGGGAGTTTGCCGTATCGGAAATAAGCAAGATAACGGTAGAACAGCTTATCGGCTGTTCGATGCTGTGCGTAAGGGATATGCACGGCAGGGACATATGCGTCTGTCAGTTCTCACAGAAGTATTATATGCGCTATGCGGAGCTTGCAAAGATATATGAGCATTACATCGCTACGGGCGAATTTACCGAGCATACGGACGCAGATGAGCCGAGCTGTCCTAAATGCGGAGCGGCACTCAGAGGCAGCAGTAAATGTATGTTCTGCGATGCGAAAAAGGGCGTGTTTTTAAAACTCGTAAAAAGGCTTGCGCCGTACAAGGTGCAGTTTGGCTTGTCGCTTTTCGCAACATTTGTGCTGTATGCTTTTGACGTTATTAATCCGCTGTTCCAGCGTATACTGGTAGATGACCTTATAGTGCCTAATAACAGCGACTGGGGGCTTTTCTGGAAGATAACGCTGTGCATTCTTGTGCTTAACCTGTCCTCTATGGGATTCAGATTGCTGCAGGAGGTGTGCAACTATAAAATATCAACGGCATACGGCAGGGATCTGCGCCGTGATATTTTCAACAAGACCCAGCAGCTGTCTATGAGCAATGTCGCAAAACGAACTCCGGGCGAGCTTATCAATCGTGTGTCGGGCGATGCGGCGACATTGCAGGATTTTATGACAAGGCAGGGCAAGGATATGATTTTTCAGACGACCGCACTTGTTGCGCTTCTGATAATTATGTTCATCACAAACTGGAAGCTGGCGATAGTAATTACCGTTCCGTTACCGCTTGCGGCTTTCCTTTCGGTAAAGTCGTTCAATGCGATAAGCGTAAGGTACGGCAGAGTGTGGCGCTTCCAGTGCCGTGCAAGCGAGCTTCTGCACGATGTTCTGCACGGTATAAGGGTAGTAAAGAACTACGGCAACGAGGACAGAGAGATAGAAGCGTACAGAAATGCGTCTGCGAAATGGGCTGACTCAGTGAAGAAAGCCGATATACTCTGGTATATGGTACAGCCGCCTATCCGTTACATATTCAGCATAGGAGAGTTCTGTGCACTGTTCTTCGGCGGCAGTATGATACTCGGCAGAGAGATGCAGCTAGGTGAGCTGATACAGTTCACAACCTATGTCGCTATGCTCTACGGTCCTATCCAGTGGCTTACAAGCCTGCCCAGAGTGCTTGCACAGGCGAGAGTAAGCGCAGGAAAGGTGTTCGAGATACTTGAAGAGAATAATGATATAAGCGACACCGAGAACGCTGTCAGCCTTGATATAAAGGGCGATATCGAGTTTAAAAACGTATATTTCGGCTACAAGGCGTATAATCCGGTGCTGAAAGACGTTTCGTTCAGCATAAAGCAAGGCGAGATGATAGGCATAGTCGGACATTCCGGTGTCGGCAAATCCACGCTTATAAACCTTGTTATGAGGCTTTATGACGCAACATCGGGTCAGGTGCTGATAGACGGCACGGACGTGCGTGACATATCGCAGAATTCATTGCGTTCACAGGTCGGAGTTGTATTGCAGGAAACGTATCTTTTCAACGGTACGGTGCTTGACAATATCCGTTATGCAAAGCCTGATGCAACCTTTGAGGAAATAGTGAACGCCGCAAAGACGGCAAACTGCCACGATTTCATCACCCGTATGCCTGACGGCTACAATACCGTTGTAGGAGAACGTGGCTACAATCTTTCGGGCGGCGAACGTCAGCGAATAGCGATTGCAAGAGCGATTCTGCACGACCCGAAGATACTTATACTTGACGAAGCTACCGCATCGCTTGACACGCAAACCGAAAAGCAGATACAGGACGCTCTCGACAGGCTGATAAAGGGCAGAACGACAATAGCGATAGCTCACAGGCTGTCAACGCTTGCAAATGCCGACAGGCTTATAGTGCTTAAAAAGGGCAGAGTAGCCGAAATCGGTACTCATACCGAGCTTTTACAAAGCAAGGGTGTATATTATGAGCTTGTTATGGCACAGAAGCAGACTGCAAGGCTGAGGAAGAGTGAAACTGCGGCGCTTGCTACTGTCTGATAATAAACTCAATTATTAAGAACAATGTCTCCCGTATTTAATACAGTCAGAACCCTCTGCGGATAAACCGCAGAGGGTTCTGTTCATTTACTTTCTGTTTCATGCATTATCATTCCGACTACCTGTTCGGCTGTCGTATTCACACAGTCTATCGTTATATCAGCGTAACGGTTGTAATACACCTCACGTTCGGCGATTATCTCCGCTACCGTTTCGCCCGGACGGCAGGCTATGCCTCTTGTCTTGATATTCGTAAGACGGCGGATAAGCTCCTGCTCGTCAACTCTGAGATATACGCAGATGCCGTTTTCTTTGAGATGTGCCATACCTGCGGCTGAAAATACGGCTGAACCGCCCGTTGCGATTATTGCCTTTTTATCGTTTATTGACAGCAGTGCCTGTTCTTCCGCCTGCTTGAAGCCGTCAAGTCCACGCTCGTCGATTATGTTCTGGAGCTTTTTTCCCTGCTGTTTCTGGATCACAAGATCTGCGTCAACAAAGTCGTAACCCATTGATTTTGCAAGGAGTACGCCGACAGTGCTTTTTCCTGCGCCGGGCATTCCGATAAGAATTATGTTTTTCATTTTTGTGTCCTTCTCTTTTGTTCTTTGTGTCAGCCGTTATCGGCTGTCATTACTTTCTCATAGTAGTACCAGTTATCGCCGAGCGATGAAGTTTCGTTGTCGGAAATATCCTTTGCAGAATAGATAAGCTGTTTTGTATTGCCGGTGTTGAAGCTGAAATACACTGCATTATCCTGCTTTTCTATGCCGTAACAGTAAGTATGGCACAATACATCAAGTTCCTCCGTCAGCTTATCATAAAGCGGCTCGCCGTTTTCATCAGCGTTTATGACCGACTTTTCAAAAAGTCCGCCGTGAGCGGCTGTAATCTTATACTCGGTAATATCTGTACCTTTGCTTATAATGCTGTCAAGTATCGCTGAATATTTCGACTTTACCTGAAGTATCTCACGCTTTTCGCACTCGGTGATACCTGCTCTCAGACAAATATCTCTCAGAAAGAACGAGCCTATAAGCAGTGCGAACACACCGACAATTATAACGGCTGTTATTATTTTACGCTTGACGCTTTTCTTCTCAGCCATTCATTTCACCGTTCTCAGTTTCTGTCTTTTTATCCTTATCGCCGTCAACCGACTGCATTGCCGCCAGTGTATCGCCAAGCATTGCAATCGGTCCGCCGTACTTATCAATGCCGCTTACACGGAAATTAGGCTTGTCTGTAGCAATGTTAAGCATCATAGCCTTGCCGAATTTTCCGCCGACAGCCGAAACACGTTCCATCGTTTTTTTATCGGTCTTTTCGGGATAGAATATCATAACGTCGCCGCTCTGGATTATTTCGGTCAGGTGCATCTTCTGAGCAATCCTTCTCAGCTTTGCAACCTCAATAAGTCCCTCGACCGCTCTTGGCACATCGCCGTAACGGTCGATAAGCTCATCAGTCACATCATAAGCGTCCTCGTCATTTTCTATCATCGCTATCTTCCTGTAACAATCAACACGCTGTGCCTGATTAGAGATATACTTTTCAGGGATAAACGCATCAATTCTTATATCAATAAGACACTCCGGAGTAATTTCGGGGGCTTTGCCCTGCTGTTCGAGAATAGCCTCATTGAGCAGTTTTATATACATATCATAGCCGACAGACGCAAGATGCCCCGACTGGCTCTGACCGAGTACCGAGCCTGCACCTCTTATTTCAAGGTCCTTCATAGCAATTCTGAAGCCCGAACCGAAGCGGGTAAACTCTCTTATTGCGTCAAGTCGCTTGGTGGCAATCTCGCTTAGCACCTTGCCCCGTTTGAATGTGAAATATGCGTATGCACGGCGGTTTGTACGTCCGACACGGCCTCTGAGCTGGTGGAGCTGGGCAAGTCCCATACAATCCGCATTCTCAATGATAAGCGTGTTGCAGTTAGGTACATCTACACCTGTTTCGATAAGCGTTGTGCAGACAAGCACATCTATTTCGCCCTCGATAAGCCTTCTCCATACATCAAGAAGCTCTTCCTCGCTCATTCTTCCGTGCGCTATTCCGATATTCGCTTCGGGTACCATAGAATGAATATCTGCGGCACAGGAATATATGCTTTCAATGCGGTTGTGGACATAGTAAACCTGACCGTTGCGGCGAAGCTCCTTATTTATCGCCTGCGCTATAACTCCTCTGTCATGCTCGACAACGTATGTGGTTATAGGGTGACGGTCGCCGGGCGGAGTTTCAATGACACTCATATCCCTTATTCCAGACATCGCCATATTTAGCGTTCTGGGAATGGGGGTTGCAGATAACGTCAGAACATCTACGTTTGTGAACGCTTCTTTCAGCTTTTCCTTGTCGTTTACGCCGAAACGCTGTTCTTCGTCTATTATGACAAGTCCGAGATCCTTGAACTTAACATCGTCCTGCACAAGCCTGTGTGTGCCTACTACAAGGTCAAGTTCGCCCTCTTCGAGCTTTTTCAGGATTGCTTTCTGCTCCTTTGCTGTGCGGAAACGTGACAACAGCTCAACTCTTATATCAAAGCCCTCCATACGTTTTAAAACCGTCTGGTAGTGCTGCCACGCAAGAACGGTAGTCGGCACAAGTATAGCGCACTGCTTACCGTCACCTATACACTTGAATGCGGCACGGAGTGCGACCTCCGTCTTTCCGAATCCTACATCTCCGCAGAGAAGCCTCTCCATAGGGGCAGTACGCATCATATCGTGCTTTATTTCCTCTATACAGCGAAGCTGATCGTCCGTTTCAACATAGCTGAAATGATCCTCGAATATATGCTGCTGCTCGGTATCTGGGGAGAATGCAAAGCCCTTCGCTTTCATACGGCGAGAATACAGCTCGATAAGCTCCTTTGCCATCTCCTGTGTTGCCGCTTTTGCCTTTGTTTTCGCCTTTTTCCAGGTATCTGTGCCGAGCTTGTTCAGCCTTATCGTATCCGCATCTCCGCTTCCGATATAACGTGAAATGAGGTCAAGCTGGGTAACGGGAACGTAAAGCACATCCGTACCTGCGTATTTTATCTTGATATAGTCTTTTGAGATCTTGTCGGCGGTAAGCTTCTGAACGCCCTCGAATACGCCTATACCGTATGAGCCGTGTACAACAAGATCGCCCTGTGCTATATCGCTGAGCGAACGTATCTGTGCGCCCTTTTTGAATTTCTTCTTAGGTGCGGAGGTTTTTGACGATGATGCGCTGGTACGGGTGAGTACGGCTATTTTTTCTTCCGGATATTCAAAGCCTGCCGATAATATTCCCTCGACTACCGTAATCCTGCCGAGATAGAATTTTTTCGGATTCTTGGCGTAATCAGCCTGGTATCCGCTGTCACGCAGGTCGTCCGCCAGTATCTTTGCCGCTTTGTCCGTACCGCCGAATATGATGCATGTATAGCCGTTTTTCTTATAGTTGTCAAGTTCCTCGCACAGTGTTTTATACTCTCCGCTCCATGCGGAAAGCTGTATCGAATCCACCTTCAGAATATCACCGAGGTCAATTCCGCCGCCTCTTATGAACGTATCCATATAAAGCCGCACATTATTCTTTACCGTGTTCTGATATTCTGCTTTACTCATCAGGTACCTGTCAAGTCCCTTGCACAGAACTCCGTCCTCGGTAAGCAGCTTCAGATCCTCAAGGTGAGCCGAAATAACTCCCTTTGCCGCCTCTGCCGCAGTAAAGGATTCGCTGACTATAAGAGTGGACGCATAATCAAAAATACTGCCTGGCTCTTTATAGCAAAGCGGAAAATAGCGGTTAAGACAGCATACGGAAATACCGTCACGCAGTCTTGCTATATCACGCCTTATACGCTTTGCCGCTTCATCGTTCTTCTTTTTGTTCTTTTCGGTCTTTTCGAGAAGCGTCTGCAGCGTCCCCGAAAGAACGCCCTCTTCAAAGATGGTTTCGCCGCAGGGTGTTATGCTTACGCTCTTTACCGTATCTATTCTTCTTTGCGTATCAAGGTCGAATGACGCAACCGTGTCGATCTCATCGCCCCACAACTCTATCCTGACGGGATAATCACTGCTGACGGGGTAAATGTCGGCAAGCGAGCCTCTGAACGAGAACTGTCCCTTACCCTCTATCATATCACAGCGTGTATAGCCTGCGCTGACAAGCGTCTTTGCAAGCTCGTCAAGCTTTATCTCATCGCCTGCTTTAAGCGTAACAGTGTGCTTCTCCAGTACGTCTTTCGGAACGGTAAGCTGTACCGCCGCTTCGGACGAAGATATTATCAGTCTTGCCTTGCCCGAAAGCGCCGCAGACAGCGTTTCGATACGCTTATGCTCGTACTCCTGCGACTGTGCCTCAGTATCGGCAAGGGTCAGATCCGACGCAGGAAACTGATATGCGGCGGTATCACCGCACATCGTGTTTATATCCTCTGTAAGCTTTGCCGCAGATGCCTCGCTCTCGGTTATGACAAGTGTCGGAGAGGGAATCTTTTCATAGCATAAAGACGCTAAGAAGTGCGCCTTGTGTATATGCGAAAGCCCCGTCACCAACAAGGGGACGGGTTCATCGCTTAAAATATGAGTGACTGACTTTTTGTACTCGGTCAGCGTGTCAGCCATATTTTTAAGAAGTTCCATATTGTCTGTCTTTCTGTAGCTTTAAGGGTTATTCTTACGAACTGTATTTATTCATTGCCATGTCTATTTTGCCCGCAACTATGAGCCTTGCGGCTTCGGCGGCATTGTCGAGCGCTTTTTCAAGGTTTTCGCCGTCTTCCTTTTTGAAACCGGACAGTACCCAGTCGGCAAGCGGGAAATCAGGGTGCGGCTTTGCGCCTACACCTATCTTTATGCGGGGAAAAGCATCGCTGTTTGTGAGAAGGATTATGCTCTTTATACCGTTATGACCGCCGTCACTGCCTTTTCTGCGTATCCTTGTTCTGCCGACATCAAGCGAAATATCATCGTACATCACAAGTATATTCTGAGGGGGGATCTTATAGAAGCTCATAGCCTCGCTTACCGCCTCGCCGCTGTTGTTCATAAATGTTGACGGTTTCATTAAAAGGCAGTGCTTGCCCTCAATGGTGCAATCGGCTATCAGCGACTTGAATTTCAGCTTTTTTACCTGTACTCCGAGTTTTTCGGCAAGCGTATCTATCGCCATAAAGCCTGCGTTATGCCTTGTATTCTCATACTGTGTACCGGGGTTTCCCAGTCCCACTATGAGATATTCGACAGCGCCCTGCGGTGCAGGCTCTCTGCCTGCGGCTATCTTATCAAATATATCGGATAATGACATTTTTACTTGTCCTTTGCTTTTACTGTTATCGCAGGCTTTCTGAGATAAGCTGTTGCGAGCTTATTCATAAGTCTGGCAGATTTTTTATTTGCGGGCTTTTTCATTCTCCACGTCCAGTTTCCTCCGACAGTCGAGGGAACATTCATACGTCCCCTGCCGTCAATGCCGAGAATGTCCTGCATCGGAATTATCGCAAGTGCGGCAGGGCTTGCATAAACGCTTCTCATGAAGCTGACATTCTTATGCTCCAGAAAATTTGCGTTTATGTAGCTCTTTGCCATCTTTGCGGCTTTCGCATCTGCTGATTTAAGCCAGCCCATTATAGTATCGTTGTCGTGAGTGCCTGTATACGCAACGCAGTTGTTTACATAGTTATGGCACAGATGGATATTATCATTGCCTTCGTTGTTGAATCCGAACTGTAAAACTCTCATACCGGGGAAGCCCGTATCGCTGAGAAGCTTTTTAACGCTGTCGAATATGTCGCCCAGATCCTCCGCTATGATATTGACATCGCCCAGCTTTTCCCTGACCGTGTTGAACAGCTTCATACCGGGGCCTTTTTTCCACTCGCCGTATTCGGCTGTTGTTGCGTCCGCAGGAATAGCGTAATAGGTGTCAAACGCACGGAAGTGGTCAATTCTTACCATATCAAACAGCTTCATTGCGTGGTCTATCCTTGACAGCCACCAGTTATAGCCGTCACGCTCCATAGCGTCCCAGTCATACAGCGGATTTCCCCACAGCTGTCCTGTAGGTGAGAAATAATCGGGCGGTACTCCTGCAACAAGAGTGGGTCTTAGTGAAATATCTATCGTGAACAGCTTCGGGTTTACCCACACGTCCGCACTGTCCATTGCGGCATATATCGGAATGTCGCCTATTATAGATATGCCGTTCTTGTTGGCATATGCTTTCAGCTTGTTCCACTGGGTAAAGAACATATACTGTACGAAACGGTGAAATTTGATTTCTTCGATATGTTCTTCCTTGAATGTGGCAAGCACTTCTGGCTTTCTGAAACGGAAATCCTTATCCCAGGTAAGCCACGAACGCAGTTCGTTATGCTGTTTTATCGCCATAAAAAGCGCATAGTCTTCAAGCCACCAGCCCTGCTCCTGCACAAACGCAAGATAAGCGACATCTTCCTTGAAAGAGAAGAATGCCTTGTGTAAAAGCTCGTTTTTCTGTGCTATTACCTTTTCATAGTCGACCGCAGAAGGATCCTCGCCGTATTCTCTGCCCTTTATATCATCGGGTATAAGAAGCCCCAGCTCTACAAGCTCCCATAAATCTATAAGAAGAGGATTGCCGGCGAATGCAGACGGCGACTGATAGGGAGAATCCGCATAACCCGTCGGGTGTATCGGCAGTACCTGCCAGTATTTCTGTCCTGCCGCTTTAAGCCAGTTGACAAATTCAAACGCCGGTCTTCCGAGCGTTCCGATGCCCTCGTTTGCAGGAAGGCTTGTTATATGGAGTAATACTCCGCTGCTGCGTTTAAGTTCCATAATATCGCCTTTCGGATTTCAATCTTACTTTTCGTCGTTCATGCTTGTTCTGAACGGAGCAACTGGGATGCCGTTCTTGCCGTACAGCGTTACATCGCCGTAATTTGTCCAGAGGTAACGTACATATGCAGGCTTCTTTACTTCGTCAGCGTAGACGCTTATCGTTCCGTCCTCGTCAATAACGGCGCAGGCAGGCTTGTATTCTTTATCTGTGCCTGCAACCTCAAAGCCGGTTATACCGTTGTCGCCCTTTATATCAAAGCCGCTCTCTGCGTGGTCAAAGCTGATAACTGCTCTGTCGCCTGTTACGGTCATGTCCTTGTAAATAGGACCAAATGCCTCTGTTTCGCTGTCGCCGTAAACGTGGTGCATAGCTTGCAGGTACAGTCTGTGACCTACGGGTACCTTGTTCTTGGGATGTATCTCATTGAATTCTCCGCAGTCAAGGATAACCGCAATACCCGTATTCTTTACCGTCTTGAAGGTACGCATCTGCGCCTCCCTGATTAGGCACCAGTGCTTCCAGTCGGGGTCGGCTTTATAACGGTGCATCGGGAGCTGTACAAACATAAACGGAAGCTCGTCATCGCCCCAATCATCTCTCCAGAGCTGAATAAGCGCCTTGAACAGCTTGAAATAAGTTTTCGGTCTGTTGTCGTCTGTTTCGCCCTGATAATAGATAACGCCCTTGATAGTATACGGGCATACACGCTTTACCATACTGTCATAAAGCGCTGTTGCGTGGAAGGGGTTTAAAGGCGTCATAGGACCGGGGTACTTGCTGACGCCGCAGTAAGCCTGACACTCGTCCCACGTTCCGTCGGGATGTGCGCTGTAGAACTCTACCGACTTCTTCTGCCACTCTTCCTCATACTTAACATAGTCAAGGTATTCCTTGTCCATTTCTTCTCTTGACCTGCCTGCTACGGCATTGTCGAAATCATCAAGGTATGCCTTAAGGTCTGTATCTTTTTCGAGAGATTCACGGCTCATCCAATAGCTTGCGCTTGTACCGCCCCAGTTACAGCCGATTATTCCGACAGTAACGCCAAGCCTTGCGGCAAGCTCCTTTGCGTAGAAATACGCAACTGCGCTCCATGCTCTTGCACTTTCGCTGCCAAAACAGCTCCAGCCTGTGTTTTCTTCGTCACGGAAGAACTTTTCGTCCATGTTGCAGTTCTTCTGTGTGTAGTAATAGCGGACGTTTTCGGTCTTATCGTT
>ULXO01026033.1_pt1 | contig 15364 bp, 18 predicted proteins | sample 1961391 | NCBI WGS metagenome assembly ULXO01 (sample SAMEA4835841, study PRJEB28245) | human gut metagenome | biome: gut microbiome; material: fecal sample | place: Denmark | collected 2008 | reverse complement strand
TGATGAGTATTACGAGAAAATTATGAAGGTGTATCAGTAAGCAGTCATTGGGAGAAAGAGATGAGCAAAGAAAATGTGATTTTGATTGATTATGATGCTCCTAATGACTGGGAATTTCATAAAGCAATCGAGAAAGCAACTGGAAATAAATGGAGAGTATATAAAGCGGTAAGTAATGAAAATCACGGAGGTGCTTTGCAAAAATTCATTCGATATGCGAAATACTTCCTTGTACCAATGAAGATTGCTAAAGACCATAAGAACTACAATAAGGTTTTAGCATGGCAGCAGTTTTACGGACTTATTTTGGCTTTCTATTTTAGAATGTTTCGTGTTAAAAATGCACCAGAAATTGTGGTCCTGACTTTTATTTATAAGCCGAAAAAATCGTTCGTCGGAAAGGTCTACGACAAATTCATGAGGTATATCGTGACCTCTGGATACATCAAATACTTTGTCGTCTTTTCTGAAAGCGAAAAGAAGCGTTATGCGGATTACTTTGATGCTCCAGAGGCACGATTTGTTTTTGAAACCCTGGGCTACGAGGACAAAACGCAGGAAGTGCCAATTTGCAATCCGGATAACGTTTATCTTGCAGCTGGAAGAAGCAATCGTGACTATAAATTTTTGGTGGATGCATGGAGCAAAAGAAAAGAGCATCTTAAAATTATTTGCGACACATTGTCTTTGAAGAGTGTCCCAGACAATATCGAAATACTTGCTGATTGCCACGATAATGATTTCTTTAGAGAACTGGCAAAATGCAAAGCTGTGATAGTTCCGCTGGAAGATACGCATATTTCATCAGGGCAGTTAGTTATTATCCAAGCGATGATGTATGGAAAACCGGTTGTTGTAACAGAAAACGACACAGTCAAGGATTATGTGGATACTGGAAGAACAGGAGCGGTAATTAAGAAAACTGAAAAAGATTTATCTGCTGCAATTGCTGCTCTATCGAATGAAGCATACTATGAAGAAATGTCAGCTGCAGAACGGAGACAGTACGAAAACAAATTTAGTGTTTACGCAATGGGTACTGCAATCGGAAAGCTGTTAAGTTAAAGGAGAGTTAATCATGTCTGAAGAAAAGAAGTTAAATGGTACGGTCATCGTCACTTATCGTTGCAATGCTCGTTGCTCTATGTGCAACCGTTATAAAGCGCCTTCCAAGCCGGAAGAAGAAATTAGCATTGAAACCATCAAGAAGCTGCCGAAGATGTACTTCACAAACATCACTGGCGGTGAGCCGTTCATCCGTACCGACCTGAAAGATATTGTGCGTGAACTGTACAAGAAGTCCGACCGTATCGTTATTTCGACCAACGGTTTCTTTACTGACCGTATCGTTGATCTGTGCAAAGAGTTCCCGCAGATTGGTATTCGTATCTCTATCGAGGGTCTGGAGCAGACCAACAATGAGATCCGTGGTCTGCAAAACGGCTACCAGCGTGGCTACGGTACGCTGAAGAAGTTGCGTGAAATGGGCATGAAGGATGTTGGCTTCGGTATGACTGTTCAGGACAAGAACGCTCCTGACCTGGTTCCTCTGTATAAAATCTCCGACGAGATGGGCATGGAGTTCGCAACTGCTTCTCTGCACAACAGCTTCTACTTCGTTGAGGCAAAGAACATCATCCATGATCGTCCGATGGTGGCAAAGAACTTTGAGAATCTGGTCAATGAACTGCTCCGCAGCAACAGCCCGAAGAAGTGGTTCCGTGCATACTTTAACCACGGCCTGATCAACTACATCTACGGTCAGAAGCGTCTGCTGCCTTGCGACATGAGCTTTGATACCTTCTTTATCGACCCGTATGGCGATGTCATGCCTTGCAATGGCACCAAGGATAAAGAGGTCATGGGCAACCTGAACAATCAGACTTGGGACGAGTTGTGGAACAGCCCGGAAGCAGAGAAGGTTCGTGCAAAGGTTCGCTGCTGTGATCGTGACTGCTGGATGATCGGTTCTGTTTCTCCGGCAATGCACAAGTACATCTGGAAGCCCGCTACTTGGGTTCTGGTACACAAGTTCAAGGCACTGTTCACCAAGCATCCGTACAGCATGTATGAGCTGAAGATTTGCCGTGATTATCGTGATGGCAAAGTTACTAAAGAAGATCTGGATAAGTGTAGCACCTGCGATATGAACTGTGTGATCAATAACGGTCTGAGTGAAGCTTCTAAGGAGCAGCTGAAGCATAAGACTGGCGAGGAAATTGTGGATGCCGATATCGCACAGCAGATGGAGACGAAGTAATGAGCGAAAAGGCAGCGGCAAGAACAAGAGAAAAATGGGTCGATGATGTGAAAGTTATTGCCTGTATATTGGTTGTACTGGGCCATTTCTTCCAAAGCATGACGAAGGCAAATATTCTGCCGGAAAATGATTTGTATGAATGGTTTGAAACGACGATTTACTACTTCCATGTGCCGCTGTTCTTCATTTGTAGCGGATACCTGTATCAGAAGTACAGCAGGGTAAACAATGTGAGTAGTTGGTGCAGAAATGTGGCGAAAAAAGTGTTAGCACTTGGTGTTCCGTACTTGACGTTTTCGACCGCCACTTGGTTACTTAAAACTGTATTCGCAGATAGCGTAAATAAGCAAGCAGATGGTTTGTTTAGTACATTGGTAGTTAATCCTTCTGCGCCATTTGTATGCATTGTTCTTTATTTTTCTTGTAACACCGACTTTTAGCAGTGTGAAAGCAACTACGGTTGGATTAATAATTGCACTGGCTGCAAAAACCATAATTTTGATGGGGGGGTACAGCATTTACGCTGTATCAACAGTTTTCTCAAACGAAATCTGGTTTGTGTTCGGTATGAGTATTTGTGTATTTAATATACAGCCGAAGAGTAAAAGAGTACAAGGAACAATATTCGGTTTGTTGTTTATAATTTTGAGTATTGCGGTATATACAGTGGAAATCAGTAGTAGTGTAATCTCTTTCGCAATGGGATTATTGGCTTGTGTAGCTGTTATCCTGATGGTGGCAGGGTTTGAGGATAAGTTCGGTAGAGTTATGAACTCTCTTGCAAAATACACAATGCCTATTTTCCTGATGCATACATTGTTTGCAGCACCAGTGAAATCCGTACTGTCGAAGATGGGGATTACGAATACTGTGGTGCATATTGTGCTGGGGTTAGCTATTAGTTTTGCTGGCCCGATTATCGCTGCGTGGATTATGAAGAAAACAAAGTGGCTGGAGTTTTTCTTGTATCCGAATAAATTTATTAGAAAGGTATCATAAGAATGGGACTTAAAAATACAGTCAAGGAAAGCCTTGGATTTATTCGGGCAAAAATTTTTGGTGTAACTGCTGGGCAGAGTGTCTATATTGGCAAGCATTGCAGTTTAAAAGGAAACCATCATATTACCTTGGAAGATTCTGTAACAGTACGTCCCTATGCTCAAATTTGGTCGGGGGGTACAGTGAGAATCGGCAGAGGTTCTGAAATTGGTGAACGGTGCCGGATCTCCATCGCCAATTCATTGGAAATTGGAGAAAAAGTTCTTTTCTCACCGAATGTCTATATTACTGACTGTGATCACGAATATCGTGATGTGAATATTCCAGTGATTGATCAGGGAATCGTACAGAGAGGTCAGAGGGTCTCCATTGGGGATGGTTCTTATATTGGCATCAATGCTGTAATCGTTGGCAATGTGAAAATCGGTAAGCACTGTGTGATAGGAGCGAATTCAGTAGTAACAAAGGATGTGCCGGACTATTGTGTGGCAGTGGGGAGCCCGGCAAAAGTGATAAAGCGAATAGAGGAAACTTAAAATGAATATTAAAAGACTGGCAAAGAGGCTTCTATGCCCATTACAATGCCTGAGATTTGGAATAAAGAATCAAGAAGGAAATTTGTATATAGGAAAGGCATGTAAAATCGTTAATGTCAAAGCGATGAGGTTTGGGAAGAATGTAAGTATTATGCCGTATACCATGCTTTTGTGCCATGAAGGCGGGCATCTGGAGATTGGTGAAGGCGCGGAAATTGGAATGTTTTCCAGGGTGGCTTCGCAAGGAGAAGTGATCATTGGAAAGAACGTGTTTTCGGGTCCGCATATTTTTATTGCGGATTATAATCACGAGTATCGAGATGTTGAAAGACCAATCAAAAACCAAGGAAACCTTGTGAAGCCATCAGCCCGTTTTAATCGGGGGGGGGTATCGATTGGCGATGATACATGGATTGGCACAAATGTTGTAATAGCAGGTACAGTAGAAATAGGAAAGCACTGTGTGATTGGCGCAAACAGTGTGGTTACGCATGACATCCCCGATTATAGTGTTGTAGCTGGATGCCCGGCAAAAGTAATTAAGCAAATCAAATAATATGCAGGAGAATAGAAGATGAAAATACTGATGCTTGTTAACTGGAAAATTGAATATTGTAAGGAAAAGCCAGCAGACAAGCAGCCTCCTGATTACAAGGTTGAAGGAAAGGGCTACTGGTTTTACAGATACTTTAAAAATAAGCCAGAGGTCGATGTGATAGACATAAGGTCGTTCCCTTGGCTAGAGAATTTTGAAAGAAATAAGTTGCATTTTTATATCTGGCAGGCTATTAGGGCTATTCCTAAACTAAATCAATATGATCTGATTGTTTCGCATGGGATGCCAAGTGCAGTTGTAATTTGCTTATGGAGAAAATTCTTTAAGACTAAAGCAAAGCACATTGTGTTTGATATTGGTTCGTTTGCAAGTGCTTCGGAATCTGGATTTTCCCTAAAATTGATGCAGTTTGCAAGTAAATCATTAGATGGCCTCATTTATCATATGAGTGCTCAAAAATCATACTATGAGAGGTTTTTTCCTTGGATTGTAGGGAAATCAAGATTTATAAGATATGGCGCAGATTTTGATTTCTTTGGCGATGACAGAATGATAAATTCAATTGGCAGATCGTATATAGTATGTGCGGGCAAAAACAAGTGCGATTGGAATACAGTTGTTAAGGCATATAAAGAAAGCAAGATTGATTTAGATTTGCATCTGATAGGCGGAAGAGAGGAACAATTCGAAAATATCAATGGAGTTGTTCAAATTCCATATTTGCCGGTAAATGACTTTATAAAGCAAGTTCGAGGAGCAGAATTCTGTATTTTACCATTAGAGCCAGTGCCATTTTCCTTTGGACAAATGCGGTTATTACAACAGATGGCTTTAAGAAAGTGCGTGATTGTTTCTGATGCACCGAGTATCATGGACTATGTAGAAGATGGAAAAACAGCTTTAGTTTATCGCTCTGCTGACATTGAGAACCTATGCAATAGAATAACAACATTGAATGCGGACGATGAAGAAAGAGAAAAAATAGAGACGAATGCCTTCGAATTCGTAAAGCAGATTTGTAATGAAAGAAAAATGGCCGAAGAAATAGAATTATTTTTTGTTTCGATATAATAAGGTTAGAGGAGAAAAAATGGAAAACAGGTTAGTGAGTGTTGTTGTTCCAATCTATAATGTTGAAAAATACTTGGATAGGTGCATTAATAGTATTGTTAATCAGACATACAAAAATTTGGAAATAATTCTCGTTGATGATGGATCGCCAGATAGGTGTCCAGAAATGTGTGATCTGTGGGGAAAAAAAGATAAGAGAATTAAAGTAATACATAAGGATAATGCTGGTCTAGGAATGGCTAGAAATACAGGGATCGAAAATGCAAGAGGGGAGTATATATGCTTTTTCGATAGCGATGATTATGTGGGTTTACAAACAATAGAAGTTACCTTAGAAAAAGCTAAGCAGACCGGTGCGGATGTAATTGTATTTGGAATATCGGACACAGATCAGAATGGAAAAATTATGCATTCGGTTGTGCCAAATCCCCCTAAAGATTTTTATTATGGCAAAGAAGTGCAGGAGATTTTACTCCCCAATATGGTTTCATCGACAGAATTCAACGTTATGCTAAGCGCGTGCGTAATGTTGTTTTCAATGAAAATGATAAAGAACAGAAACTGGAGATTTGTATCAGAACGAGCAATCATTGCTGAAGACGTCTACTCTTTAATGAATTTGTTTTCAAGTGTTAAAAGCGTTTGTTTTATATCGAAAGCCTTATATTATTATTGTAGGAATGAAGAATCCTTGACGCATACATATAGAGAAGATCGATATGATAAGATTAAGTTCTATTATGATGAAAGCATTAAAATGTGCCAAGAAAATGGATATAATGAAAATGTTCAATCTCGTGTTGGAGTGACGTATTTCTCGTTTACAATAGCAGCTATGAAACAAATAGTGAAATCTAAAATGGAATTTAAAGATAAATACAGGGCAATAAAAAATATTGTTTGCGATAATCATATGCATAAAGTTATAGTAAATACTGATGTGAGTATGCAGTCTAAAGCGTGGAAAATACTGATAAGTTCAATGAAGCATAGGTGGTGTGTAGTTAGTTATGCCCTTATATTGGCAGGATGCGTAAAGAAGGGATGATGGAGATGAATGGAAGGGCATTTAAGATAAAATATAAAGATTGTTTATACTGGATATTGTGGATCAGTCTCTTTCAGGGAATAATTTCTTCATATTTCGGATTAAATCAAATAAACTATGTATGTGATTTCCTTTTGATGGTTTTACTTGTGACAAGACTTTCTTCGGAGAGGTTGAGACACTTCAGAATTAATAAATCGATAGAATTTATCCCGATTATAGGGTTTGTGATAATTATATTGATAGGCTGGATTTTTAATTCGGCTTCTTTGCCAATGGCTATATGGGGTATGCGAAATTATGGACGTTTTTTTGTCTATTTCATTTTTTGTGTAGCACTTTTTGATGCAAAGGATGTCTACAAGATGGAAGATATGTTTGTTCGTGCCTTTCCGGTGCACATACTGCTTATTGCATATCAGTATATAGTTGAGGGGTTGAATCAAGATAGATTGAGCGGAATTTTTGGGAATTCTGCAGGCGGAAACGGTGGATTGATGATCTATTTACTCATTATGCTATGTATTATTATGGCAAGATATGAGTATAAAAAACTGTCACTTGTGAAGTTTATTATTTACTTAATGGTTATATTGGTTAACGCTGCTTTGTCTGAATTGAAGTTTTTATTTGTTGTAGCAGTAATTTTGCTAATTTGGTACTTACTTATGTCAAAGAGAAAAGGACAAGGCATGATAATGGCATTAGCATTTGTATTATTATTTTACATAAGTGCTCAAATTTTATATGCGATATTCCCAGAATATGCCAACTTCTTGGACATTGATAATATTTTGAATCAGGTTTCTGCACAAGAAGTTTATGCATCGCAGTTTGACGTTGGAAGAACATCTGTTTTCACAAAGCTTACTCCAATAATAGCTAGATGGGCAGGAAAAGATGCGATTTGGATTGGAATTGGATTGGGGAATGGAGATTATTCCTCGGCAATGGCATTCTTGAATAGTGCCTTTTTTAACGTATACGAGTATATTCATTATACATGGTTATCCTTAGGATATTTGTTTGTTGAAACGGGATACCTTGGAACAATAGCATATACATCTTTTTTTGTTGTTTTGGAAATTTGTGCGATATTGCGCTATCAGAAAAGAACGACATATATGAATTTAATAGGAACATTTTTTCCGTTAGTATGCTTAATTCTGTTAGTATATAATTCCACACTGAGATCAAACTATGCCTATATGATTTTTGCCGTAATATCATGGAATGCTATTTGTTCAAAAAAGAAAAATGAGTACGCGGGATTAGAGGAAAGTGAAAATGCTAAAGGAATATATTAAAAAAATAGTATATGGGGATAAGGCATCCTCGGAAGCTAATATTAAATATCTTCGTAATATTGGTATGAAGATTGGCGACGAATCAACAATTTATGTTCCGACAAAAACACAAATTGATACTACACGTCCTTGGTTGATTGATATTGGAAAGAATGTAAAGATAACAGAGGGCGTAACGATTTTGACACACGGATTTGATTGGTCTGTTTTGAAAGGAGTCTATGGGGACATTCTTGGCTCATCGGGGGGGTCAAAATCGGAGACAACGTTTTCATCGGTATGCAGACAACAATTTTAAAGGGAGTGCATATCGAGAACAATGTGATTATCGGAGCCAATTCGTTGGTTAACAAAGACATTCCTGATAACTGTGTCGCAGCTGGTAATCCATGTAAGGTTATAATGAGTCTTGAGGAATACCATGAGAAGAGAAAAGCGGCTCAAGTTGATGAAGCAACGGAACTGGTAAAGCTATATCGGGAACGTTATGGAAAGGAGCCGGATGAACATGCATTACATGAATTCTTTTGGCTATTCACAAATGGAGAAGATAAGCTTCCGGAATGCTGGGATAGTATGATGAAGCTCGGAGGAAATTACGAGTATTCAAAGAGAACACTCAGAGATAATAAAAAGAAGTTTTCAAATATGAAAGAATTCTTGAAGAATGTTTAGAATATAAAAGCGTGTAGGAACGAAGGAGGAACATAAAAGTGAAAGTATGTATTTTGTCGATGCAAAGGGTTGGTAATATGGGGTCCCTACTTCAATCGTATGCGCTGAAGACAACAATTGAAAGACTTGGTCATCAAGTGGAATTTATAGACATAGAAAAAAGAGAAGATGACTATAAACTGTTGGGTGATTATAAGCAGAAGTATGATAAAGAAAAAGAAACGACAGGCTTAATTGGGAAAATAAAGAAAACGGATAGATATGCGTTGAACCGTCTGAGAATAAAAAAGAAAAGCATCGACCAGGAAAACGTCTTTGAGGAATTTCGTCAAAAAGAACTCTTTATTGATAGAAAAAGCTCGAAATATGATGTTTGCGTTATTGGTAGTGATGAGGTATTTAATTGCTTGAATTCTGGCGCATGGGGATTTACTTCACAGTTGTTTGGCAATGTTCCCAATGCGGATAAGGTTATTACATACGCTGCCTCATGCGGATCAACAAAATACCAGGAACTTCCGCAAGGTGTAGCAGATAAAATAAGAAGTTCCTTTGAAAAGGTTTCAGCATTTTCTGTGCGGGATAACAACACACATGGATTTGTTGGAAACTTAACTGAAAAAACGATAGTTGATAGTCTGGACCCTGTTTTAATTTATAACTTTGATAAAGAAGTAGAAGCGGCAATACTTCCTGAACTTCCGGCACATTATTGTGTGGTATATTCCTATTATAATCGAATTCACACAAAAGAAGAAATTGATGCAATTGAAACTTTCTGCAAAGAGCACAATTTAACACCTGTTGCAATTGGAGCACCGCAGTTTTGGGTGAAGAATTATGTTGTCTGTGATCCGTTCCAGTGTTTAAAAATTTTCCAGCAGGCAGATTTTGTGATTACAGATACATTCCATGGAACAATTTTCTCAGCAAAATATGCAAAGAGATTTGCAGTATTAGCAAGAGATAGTAATAAAAACAAGTTGCTGGATCTGGTTGATAAAATCTGTATGAAAGCACATTTGATGGATAGCATCGAAGAATTGGATGCTAAATATGGTATTGCAAAGAACAAAGCGGAATTTAATGATTGCATAAAAAAGGAACGAGAAAAGTCGCTGCAATATTTGCAGAATAACATATAAAAGAAGATAGTAGGTGGATAAATGAAGAAATTTTTATTTGTCGGAGGTACAAACGGAAATACTGGCCCGGCAAACGTAAATAAAGGTATTGTAGCTAATTTATCAGACGCTTTTTGCATTGCAGATAGTGTAAATAAAATCAAAAAATATATTGATGCATTTGTGGGCGTAGTACGTTGCAAAGTAGTAGTCGTTTCAGGAATGTCCAAAGTAGGAGTATATGCTATTAAATTGGCTAAACTGTTAAACAAAAAAACAGTTTACATTATGCATGGCTGTTATGAAATGGAATGTGCATTAAATGAATCGGCGATAGACGAGAACAGCCTGCAGATGGAGCAATATATTCTTCGTTCTGTCGATTTGCTACTGCCGGTATCGGAACGATATAGCAAGATGATCCAAGAGAAATATCCGTTCTGCAAAGGGAAAACAGCCTACTTACATAACGGTGTGGAAAAAATAAATTTAGAACACGGGGAAGTGCAACGAGAAAAAGGAAGAATAATAGCGGTAGGTGGAGATAGAAAGCTCAAGAACAATATTACCGTAGCCAAGGCGATGGCAAAATTGGGGGCGGATAGAGTTCTAACAGTCTATGGACACTTATATCATCCGAACAATTTACCTCAAGGAAAAAATATTGAGTTCAAGGGACTGGTTCCACAAACACAGCTGTATGAAGAAATGCAGAAAAGTGAGTTGTATATTTTGAACTCTGTTTATGAGCCTTTTGCACTTTCGGTTTATGACGCACTGCTTTGCGGATGTAGCGTTCTTATCACAAATGTGGCCGGAGCATTAGAACTATTAAATGTAACGGAACACGATGTTATCTTTGATCCAATGGATGAAAATGAGATTGCGAACAAAATAGACTATCTTCTTGAAAATCCGAATAATACAAGGCTGATGAGCAGTTTGGATTTTAACAGAATTTCGTACAAAGCTGAAGTGGAAAAACTTGAAAATTACTGTAATCAGCTTTGTAATTGAAAACGATAAGAGTTGTGGGAATGAGAAAATGAGAACTGTGTGTAGAGAGAATTCCTGTACAGGATGTATGGCTTGTATTGGAAAGTGTAAGAAAAATGCCATAACAATCAAAGATAGTATGGTAGCGTATAATGCAGTTATCGATGAAGATAAGTGCGTTAACTGCGGGATGTGCGAGAAGGTATGTCCAAATAACCAAGGAGCAGAGAAGAGAAAGCCTATCGATTGGAAAGAAGGGTGGGCTCCTGAAAATATCAGAGGTCGTGCGTCATCTGGCGGCGCAGCATCGGCTATGATGAAGTACTTTGTGGAGGATGGTGGCTATGTGGCAACCTGCATTTTCAAACAAGGTGAATTTGTCTTTGAAATTACCAATAGTGTTGAGGAACTGATTGATTTTGCAGGCTCTAAATATGTGAAGAGTAATCCTATTGGAATTTACGCCAAAGTCATAGAGAAATTGAAGCATGGGGAAAAGGTCTTATTTATAGGATTACCTTGCCAAGTGGCAGCAGTGAAAAATTCGACAGCAGTATTGCCATCAGAAATGAAAGACAATCTGTATACGATCGATTTAATCTGTCATGGAAGCCCGTCTCCGCGTATATTGAATATGGCCTTAGAGGAAAAGGGAATCGACATAAAGAAGCTAACGCAGATTCGGTTTAGAAATAAAACAGACTTTGGACTTTCATCGCAAGATGCTGGACAAGTATATAAGACGTTGACCCCTGCAGGCATTCAAGATATGTATACATACGCATTCTTGACATCTTTGGATTATACGGAAAATTGCTATTCTTGCCAGTATGCCACAATAGAGCGAGTGGCAGATGTAACAATTGGTGATTCTTGGGGAAGTGATTTGCCACAGAAGGAGCAAGGAAGAGGCGTTTCTTTGCTGCTATGCCAGACTGATAAAGGGTCAAACCTTGTGAAAAATTCTGGAATGCAATTAAAAGAGGTCGATATAGATAAAGCAATCGATGCAAATCACCAGTTACGGCATCCATCTGTTGCACCAGATATCCGTGAAGCCTTTTTTGCCGGTTTGGACAAGGGGTTTTATAAATCTCTTTCGAATTGTGCTCCAAAAGTATACTATAAGCAAAAAGTAAAAGAAATTCTGATAAAGACAAAAATCATTCGGGGGGGGGGCAAAAGCAATAGAGTATAAAATCAGTTTTCGATAAATCGGAACGGTATTGTAGTTGTTGACTGAAAGCAAAGCAACCGATTTGATGATATTGGTAGTCTAAATGGAGGAGGATGATGGCAGCATATTGCCATACGAATAAAAAATGCAAAAATCACTAGCAAAAAATTCAATATACAACATTATATATACGGTTGCAAATATTTTATTTCCATTTGTGACATCAATCTACGTTTCGAGAATTCTTCTCCCAGTTGGTGTCGGAAAGGTTGCGTCGGCTCAGAATATTGCATCGTACTTTGTAACGCTTGCAGCATTGGGACTACCATCGTATGGTGTTCGTGAATTTGCAAAGGTTCGGGACAATAAAGCAGAAAGAGATAAATTGTTCACGGAACTTCTATTGCTGAATATCATTTCGACAACTTTAGCTGTAGTAGGTTTCCTTGTTCTTGTATTTATAAATGCAGGATTTACCGGTGAGTGGGCATTGTATGGTGCATGTGGGTTAGCTATATTTTTCAATTATCTGAACATCGACTGGATGTATAAAGGACTGGAAGAGTATGGCTATATCACAGGTAGAAGCCTGGCAATAAAGGGAATCTCGTTACTGGCACTGTTTTTATTTGTTAAGGCAAGACAGGATTATGTAGCTTACGCATTGATTTCAAGCCTTGCAACGGGAGGCAACTATGTTTTCAATGTGATACACGCAAGGAAATTTGTAAAAATACGACTTTCGGGCATTAAGCTTATAAAACATCTGAAACCGGTACTTTTAATTGCCTGCATTATATTTTTATCAAGCATCTACAACAAAATTGACGTGACAATGCTGAATATGATGGCAACAGATGAATCCGTTGGTTATTATTCTTACGCACAAAAAACTGTTAACATGGTTCTTACAATGGCGAATGCGGTAACGGCTGCACTTCTTCCAAGGCTAAGTTATTATTACGAGAATGATAGAGAGGGATTCTACCGCCTATTGGATAAAGGGTTCCAGATTCTATGTTTGATGACTCTCCCATTAGCAGTCGGTATGGCGTTAGTAGCGGAGCAGACTGTGCAGTTTCTCTATGGAGAAGCATTTGCTCCAGCAGCCTTGACAATTCAACTGATGTGTCCGCTGATTCTAATCAAAGGATTTGGGGATTTGTTCTGCTATCAGCTTGTTTATAGTACGAAGAGTGAGAAAATTATTCTTCCGGCAGCTGCATCTGCATCCATAATTAATGTCATTACAAATGCAGCATTGATTCCGTCACTTTTACAAAATGGTGCAGTTGTGGCATCTGTTATCAGTGAGTTTGTGACAAATGCCATTCAGTTTATTTACATGAAGAAAAAAGTGAAGTTCAATGTCAATTGGAAATCACTCATAACGGGGGCTTTTAGTACAGCAGTGATGTCTGTATGTGTTCTTGGACTCATGTTGCTGAAGTTGCCTAATACGATTGGACTTATTGTCGAAGTGGGATGTGGAGCTTTAGTCTACATTGCAATTAATCTGATGATGAAAAACGCTTTGATGTTTGAAATGATTCAAAAGCTCAAAACGAAATTATTACATAAAGCGTGATTTAAGTAGTTACAGGGGAGAAAACGTGGAAAAAGACAGTGCGGTGAAAAATACAAATTATAAACTGCTTGATTTGATGAAATTTATATGTGCGTTTCTTGTAATAGGGATACATACAAGACCATTTCAGACCGTCAGCGATGTGGCTGATAAGCTGTTTTATTATAATATTTCAAATTGTGCGGTTCCATTCTTTTATGCTTGCACAGGATATTTTTTGATTGTTAAACAACAAAATAAGAGTGTGCATGAAAAAATAGGCTTCCGGGTAAAGAAGGTTTTGCGACTATATGTGATTTGGTCGATTGTTTATCTGCCACTGACATTCTGCGGATGGATTATAGAGGGAAATAGAGAACCTGTATATTTGCTCTGTTGCCTTAGAAATTTTATTCTCGTAGGCGATAATTTCTATTCATGGGCATTATGGTATCTGTATGGATTGATTTTTGCATTGATTTGCTGCTGAGAAAGTTCTCAATAAAGCAAATCGTGAAATTCGGAAGTGTAATGTATGTGCTTGGAATTATTTTGACAATGTTTGAAGGGCATTTAGATAAACCTCCAATGATAGTTTCCGCTACGGTTAAATTATATTTTTCCGCTTTTGTGACAACAAGAAATGGCTTTTTCAGTCCTTAGTATTTGTTTCAATTGGAATGCTGGTAGCAGAAAAAGAAAAGCTTGGAAAACTCCTTGTATAAGTAGCGGTAGTATAACAGCAGCTGCATTAATGTATCTTACAAAGATAGCAACAAGTTTAATCGGGGGGCAGTACTTCTCGAAGATACTGGATCTTCCGACATTTTTCTTCCTGTTTGCAGTTGTAATTTCGGCATGCAGGAAGATGGATTTGAATGGAAAGTTCTACGTGCGTCTGAGAAATTGGAGCGAAACAATTTATTTTGTACATATGTACTTTGTGGCTTTGTGTGCACTGGTATTATATAAAAGTGATTACCACAACTTCAAAACCTTTTTTATTGCTGCTAGTGGCTCGTTTATAATTTCATGGCTCACTTCTCTTTATAAAGAACGAAAAAATAAATAAATTCAGAAGGAAAATGACAATGGGAAAGTATTTTGGAACAGACGGCTTCCGTGGTGAAGCCGGAATTACTTTAACAGCCGACCACGCCCACAAGGTAGGTCGTTTCCTCGGCTGGTACTATAATGCTCTTCGTGAGCGTAACGGGAATATCGACCCTGCCCGTATCGTTATTGGTAAGGATACGCGCCGCAGCTCCTATATGTTTGAATATAGTCTGGTGGCTGGTTTGACGGCTTCCGGTGCGGATGCCTATCTGCTCCATGTCACCACCACCCCATCTGTGGCATACATCGCCTGTGTAGATGATTTTGACTGTGGCATTATGATCTCTGCCAGTCACAACCCGTATTACGACAACGGCATCAAGTTGATCGACTGCTACGGCGAGAAGATGCCGGAAGAGACCCTGCTGTTGGTAGAGGACTACATCGATGGCAAGCTCCATATGTTCGACAAGGACTGGCCAGAACTGCCTTTTGCGCATCGTGAGCATATCGGTTGCACTGTGGACTATGTGGCAGGCCGCAACCGTTACATGGGCTACTTGATCTCCTTAGGCATCTATTCCTTCAAGGGAGTCAAGGTTGGTCTGGACTGCGCTAACGGCAGTTCTTGGAACATCGCTAAGAGTGTTTTCGATGCTCTGGGCGCAGACACCCATGTTATAAACAACAAGCCAAACGGCACGAACATCAACACAAATGCCGGTTCTACGCATATTGAGGGTCTCCAGAAGTTCGTTGTAGAGAAAGGCTTGGATGTTGGTTTTGCCTATGACGGTGACGCTGACCGCTGTCTGTGTGTGGACGAGAAGGGTAATGTCATTACTGGCGACCATATTCTTTATATCTACGGTTGCTACATGAAAGAGCGTGGCAAACTGTTGAATAATACCGTTGTTACTACTGTCATGTCCAACTTTGGTCTGTACAAGGCATTTGACGAGCAGGGAATTGGTTATGCCAAGACTGCCGTT
>ULXO01066452.1_pt1 | contig 15838 bp, 18 predicted proteins | sample 1961391 | NCBI WGS metagenome assembly ULXO01 (sample SAMEA4835841, study PRJEB28245) | human gut metagenome | biome: gut microbiome; material: fecal sample | place: Denmark | collected 2008 | reverse complement strand
ATATATACCCATGTCCCGTTTTACCAAAACTTTCCAAATTTACCAACCAATCCCCCAATTATACAAAACTTTTATTTTGTATTATGCACATTATACAAATATCACCTGGGTATATTGTGCACATTGCCAATTGACATATCCGAACAAATGTTCTATAATACAGGTAGAAAACGAACAAATGTTCGTTACTTACAAATAATACGGGAGGTCCACCAAATGACTATAGATGAATATACAAGTCTAACGCGTGAATTGGCGTCAGGCGACGCAGACGAAGCACGCACTTCTCAGATTCTCGTTAGTCTCACAGACGCGTTTACAGAGTCATCGTCAAATCTTGAAAACGCACAAAACGAGATAACCAAACTGACAGATAGCAACACTTCGCTCAAACAGGCAAATTACGAATTGTTCTTACGAATAGGCTCCAAGCCCTCGGACCAGCCTGACACATCCGAACAGACACCTAAGACGCCAGAAGATTACACCGCCGAAATCGGCGAGTATAGATAAAAGGAGTTATAATTAAAATGGCAAATGCAACAAGAGCCGTTTCAGTTATGAACGCAGTGAGAGCAGCTGGCTCTCAGAATTATCAGTCGTTCATTCCGGAAGCAACACTTACAAACATTGCAGAGGTCGGAAACCCTATAATTAATTATCAGGCAATCCGCAATGAATTCTGCACACTTCTTCCCAACATTATTTTTGACACCGTTCTTCACAATAGAGTGTGGAACAATGAATTCGCGTTTCTTCGTAAAGCGCTGCCTATGGGTTCCGATGTAGAGGAAATCGCGGTCAATCCGGCTAAGGCGGAAAAATTTGACCCCGAAAATGATTACCTTACGGGATATTTTGATAAGCCCGATATTAAGGTTGCGTTCCACCGCCTCAACCGCAAAGACCAATTTAAGGCGCGTATTCAGAACAACGAGCTTAAACTTGCATTCCGTTCATGGGAAGACCTCGACGACCTTATTGCAGGCGTAATTAATTCGCTCTACAACGGAGATAACATCGAGGAGTTTGCACTTCTCAAAAACACTATAAACAGTGCACTTGCAAAGGGCTACGTCTCAACCGTACAGGTTGCAGAGCCTACCGATGAAGCGTCCGCAAAAGCGTTTATGCGTAAGGTTCGTCAGACTTACATTGATTTCAGATTCCCGTCGTCGCGTTTTAACCGTTATGCAGAAATATCGGGAGACGGTAAGCCGTATATCACGTTCTCTCCCACTGAGGAAACGATGATAATTATTTCATCCGCTGTTTCTTCTATTGTCGACGTGGATGTGCTCGCGGCAGCGTTTAACATGGAGCGCGCTGACTTTATGGGTCGCGTTATCTATGTAGACGATTTTGGCATTGACGGTGTTTATGCGCTTATGTGCGACCGCCGTTTCTTCCAGATTTATGATTCTCTCCGTGAGACGGGCTCGTTCTACAATCCAGCGCGTATGGAGTGGAGATATTTTTGGAATGTATGGCAGACTTATAGCGTATCACCTCTTGCTAATGCTGTAATATTTACGTCAATTGCTGACGGTAAAGTAGACGGCTCACAGCTTTCAGCCGGACAGGACACTGTAACTCTTAGCGACACAGCGACCGATGTTGTTATAGATACATCTGACTTTAACAATACTGTTTCTTTGTTCCTTATGGGTAATAACATTCCCGATAATCAGACTGTTACCGCAACAGCTACCAAAGACGGTTCGGCGACGTCCACATCCGTTGTAACTGTGACATATAAGTCGGGAAATCAGTACACAGTTACTTATGACAAAAAGACAACCCCTGTATCAGAGAAAACACAGGTTGTTCTTAAAATTGGCAGCGACACAATCGGCGCGTTCACCGTAGATAATTCCAAGTAAAAGATAAGCTTGATTAGCTTTTAATAAGCATACTATCTTAATAATCGAGAGGGAATGGTGGGTGGGTATATAAATATGAAACTTATTCTTACATTGTTTATCTGTTTTCTTATATGTGTAACAGCTGATTATATCACAGGTGTTATGAAAGCATATGTGAACAGCGAAGTATCTTCTAAAATCGGAAGAAAAGGAATATTGAAAAAAGTCTCTTACATTGCGGTAGTATTTTGTGCAATGATGATTGACTATTTGATATTTATTACAAGTGGAAAGTTTGGTGTCAGCTACGACCCTATTTCTTGTGTACTTGTAATGGCATGGTTTGTAATTAATGAATTGATTTCTATTCTTGAAAATGTATCGTCCATGGGAGCGCCATGCCCCAAATTTCTGAAATCGCTTATGAAGCGGTTACGGAATAATATAGAAAGCGTAGATAAAGGAGATAAGTCAAAATGAATAAAAAATTTCGTGGTATAGACATTTCGCTTTATCAGCGGAATATCGACTATGATAGAGTTATAAAAGATAATGATTTTGTAATAATCAAAGCGGGGCAGGGAAGAACAGCGGAATATAATTTCCCGTTTACTGACCCACTTTTTGAGCAGCATATAAAGGCGTTTCGTTCACGCATATCGGGGAAGAAATTCTACATAGGAGTTTATTGGTACTTCATGGGTAGAACGGAAGCCGAGACTCTTGAAGAAGTTAAGTATCTTATACAGATACTTAAACCTTACAAAGAAAATATAGATATTGGAGTGGCTCTCGATGTAGAAGATACATCCCTCATGGGAGATGTTGACGGTCTGTCTCGTAGAGTGAATCTTTTCCTTAATTCTATAATCGGAGCGGGATATAAGGCATATATTTACGCTAATGAATATTTCCTTGCTACACAGTTTAAGAATAATCTTAATTTCCCGCTTTGGCTTGCGTCTATAGATGACGGCACTAAATCGCACAAGGGGCTTCAGAAGAAGTACCCCAACCTTAAAATATGGCAGTATAGTTTTAAGGGTACAGAGGGCGGTATATATCCCGTCGATTGTAACGAAGCCGTCGATATAATCGGAGACGCTAACACCGATTACCTTGTAAACATGAAAGACGTTGTTACGCTCACACGTTTTCTTTCAGGTTGGAATATAAAGGTAAACGAAGTGCAGTCTGATATAAATCAGGATGGATATGTAAATATGAAAGACCTTATAGAGCTTATAAGGCTCATGGTGGAGGAATAATATATTATGGCGTACACACCGAGCGGAACAATAGCGTTCTATAGAGTGCCGTGGAAAAGTGACTATAAAGATGTACGTCTGTTCACCTCAAAGACGGAGGAGAGTAATTATTTCTCCTCCCCTTTGCGGGTAGAACAAAACTACACATATATTCGTGATAAGCAAGCTATCAAAGTGAACGCCAATAAAGAGGCTATGGAACAGTATAACTACATTCGTTATATGAACGAAAACGTTTCTCTTAAATGGTTTTACGCTTTCATAACGAAAGTAGAATATATAAATCAAAACGCTTGTTATGTTTACTTTGTGCAGGATGTGTATATGACATGGTGGGATTGTTATACAATTAAATCTGCATATGTAAAACGCGAACATGTTTCAGATGAATCAGATAGTAATAATACTATTGTTGAGGATTTTAATATTTCAAACTATGAACAAGATTATATCAGTTATTCAGTTGATTATACTCCAAAATCAGCTGATAATACAGGCGGATGTGTATTTATAGTAATAACTTCTAATATCCCACTTATTAATTTACAACGGGCGAACGCCACTAAAGATTATGAAATTAGAGATATAAAAGCGCGTACAAGCGTGCCAATATTGAACAATATCCGTGGCGTTGGCACATATGTTTTGCTGAAAACGGCTGAACAATACAATAAGTTTTTTGAAACAGCAAATAACTTTGGTTTTATAGATTCAGTATCGCAAGTGCTTATGTGCGATTATGATATCATTCAAACGTACTGTACTATTACAGAAGTGACGGATTCGATAACAGGCACAATAAACGGCGGTGGTACTGTCCAATTTTGGACAGGTGATGAAGTAGGGCCCAGCACAAGTGATGTATACGCGCCTTATATTATCACCAAAATGTCGGACGCATATTCGTCAAATACTTTCACGCATATTACAGTAGCGGGATACGAACCAAAAAATAGAAAAATTTTTCATTATCCATGTTGTAAATGGGTGATTGACGCAAATAATGGTGATTATGTAGAATTACAACCGCAATTATTGCACACTGCCGTAGAACTGATAATAGATGAAAAATTATCACTTGACACGAAACTTTCTGTGCGCGCGATTCCGCGTCACTACGCATTGACAGATTCGTTTGCAGCTACATCGGGATGGGACTATTTTAATATTCCAAATTCTGTGGGTATTACAGCGTCGGTATCAACCCCGTTTGTTAAAGACAATGCAGCAGTTTGGAATGCTCTTAATTCAAATACAATAAACGCGCAAACTTCAAATGCAAAAGTTAAAATAGCGCTTGACGCAGTATTTGGCGCGATTGATACAGTCGCGTCAGCCGGAGCCGGAGCGTTGAACATGGCGGCGCTTAATCCGTCAAGCGTAACCGGACTAATTGGAGCGGGTAAACAAGGTGTTTCGGAATTGACCGACACAGGGCGGTCTATTACGCGCGACGTTATGCAACTCCGTGAAACAGAGGCTAATATAAATGATAAAGCAAACTTACCGTCGCAGCTTATGAATATGTCAGCAGACGATTCATGGAGCGCTCAAAACGGTTTTATGAAATTTGCTATCCGCCACATGTGCGCCCCCCTCAATGAAATAAAACGGTATGATAAATATTTATCGAAATATGGCTACAAAACGAATGACTTTAAGATACCCGCCATGAATAATCGTCAGAATTGGAATTATGTTGAAACATCATCTATAACAATCGCACCTGTGGAGAAAAACGGTTATGCTCCCACAGACAATGAATTAATCGAAATTGAAAGTATATTCAATTCGGGCGTTACGTTTTGGCATATAAACGATGTCGGAAATTACGGTGACTATACCAATGAAATTTGTAGGTGATACTAATGGCGAATAAGAAAATTCCTGTAGGATTCAAAGGCGCGAACAATGAATGGATAGCAGGAATGACAGAACAGACCACAATATTCGACACATATTTTTCGCGTCTTGTTCTGTTGGCGTTGTCTATCTATAAGTGGAATAATCTCCCCGAAACAATGAACGAACGATTTCTTGAAAAGACGCTCAATGAGGACGGGCGCGCTTGTTTTACAGATTCGGAATACGGGCTGCTCAATTTGCGCGTTGCACCGTCGGGAGATATAAATTTTTATGAGAATCCCACGCGATTCAATTGTTACAGTATAGGTATAAACCTCCTCCGCGGTGCTAAGGAATGTGTGTATCTCAGAAATAATTATATAGAGCGTTCTACATATCCTATACTCATATATTTTGCTAAGAAACTCACTGAGATAGAACGTACTATTATTATGAACGTTCACGCTCAGCGTACACCAATTCTTGTACAGTGTGAACAGGAGCAGTTACTTACAATGAAAAATATGTATATGCAGTATGACGGTTTTATGCCTGTTATATACGCAAATAAAGATATTGAGTTGTCAAACCTCTCTGTTCTTAATACAGCCGCTCCGTACTTAGCTGACAAACTCGATGAGGAAAAGAAAAACACATGGCATGAGGCTCTGACGTATCTTGGAATTGGCAATTCAATGGATTTTAAACGGGCGCAAGTGCAAACGTCAGAAATCGAAGTTAATTCCGAACATTATGGATATATGGCAGAGGCGGGTCTTATCACACGTCAGCAGGCGTGCGAGGCTGCTAATAAGATGTTTGGAATAAACATTTCCGTCGAACGTCGTAACATTAATGAGATTCTGAACGGAGGTATGCAGTATGGCGAAATACACGACACTACTTCAAACGTTGATTAAAAGCGGTTACGATTTAGGTATGGATACTTATCCTATGCACCAGGAATCATACCGCTTACTACTTAACGACAAAATTTACAAGCATTATGCATACCGTGAAATAGGTTTTGAAACTCCGGCGTTGTTCAAACATTACCTTAACATGAAAATGAATGAGATAATGCCGTATTATAATCAGTTATATGACATTCAAGTTGAATTTCTCAAACAGAATGTATTTCAGAATGTAAATAGAACGGAAACCGAAAACGGCACTATAAATGATAAAGGCGATGGAAGTAATAACACAACCGATAATCGTACTATCACGGACGCGGGAACACATTCGGATACCGACAACAACCAACGTATTTACAGCGATACACCGATGTCGCCATTGAATTTTGAAAATATTCGGATCGGAAAATATGCGACCGATGTTACATTTGAAAATAACAGTAACAACGGTACAACCGGAAATAAACGCACTCATGGTGGAACGACAGAGGAAAAAACAACTGATAACAATCTTAGAACGATTGACATCGCAAGAATTTTCACCGGAAACGACGGTAGACTTTACCCGTCAGAGGTTCTCGCTAGGGCAAAAGCTGAAATACTGAATATCGATATGATGATTATAGACGAATTAAATCCTCTGTTTATGGGGATATTTTAACAAAGAGAGGTATATACAATGGCAATAACACCGCTTAATTTTTGGGTACAACCTGTAATTCCGCTTACGTTCGATGATTCGATTTCGTATCTTGAGATGCTCGGTAAAGTCGCAGAAAAACTCAATGAATCACTTGCGCAAAATGAGGATTGGGCAGCCGAGTTGCGTAAAGATATAACGGATTTTACGGCTAAAATTGAAAATGAAATGACAGCGTTTAAAACAGAAACCAACGCTGATATATCATCGTTTGAAAACAGAATAAGCGCTCAAATTTCAACATTTAAACAGCAAATGAATGATAAATATTCAACTTTCAAAAATGAGATTCAGACGATTGTAAATTCGATAAGCCTTAACCCCGATTATTCCATAGACCACGATAGCCTTAATATGTGGGACGTATGGGGTAGTGGGGCGAAACTTAACTACAAACTTAAAAATACAACAGGAGAGGAGATTTATTCTAACGGTAATTACATTTCTGCATATATACCTGTCAGACCGCTTAAAAAATATGCTATACGATTCGGAAAACGGAGAGGTCCTCTTGTAATGGATGATACTCAATACATAATTGTGTACGATAAAAACAAAAACTTTATCACTCAATTGATTTCAGATAATTCACCCACAACATTCCAAATACCTGCCAATGGGTATTATATAAGAATAAATGTAAATCTTAATACTAAAATATCACCCCAGATTAGTATAACAAATCTCACCAAGGACACCGGAATGGTGGATGTAGAATCTTTGCCTGATTATAGTTGGTTTGACGCGCCCGAATCTTTCAAAACTACAATATCAAGTACAACTACAGACGATAACGCTGTATACAAGCGTAAAATTACATGGCGTGATATGGACGACTCTAAAGATCTCGCGCTTTATGATAATGTAACTGTTGGTGGATATACCACGGGTGCGTATAATGTAACTACAGGTAAGTTCTCATCGTCTATTGGCAATTCATTCACATCGGATTTTATACCCGTTTGCCCAGCTACGGATAATATCGTTATAACCAATCCGCTTAACATCGAAAACTATGCGAATGTAATTTATTTTAACGAGAATAAAGAGATGATAGGAATGTATAAATTCACGGTTCTGAATGCACTTGAAGGAGTTTATATAAATCCTGTCCTTTACAACGACGTTGCATATATAAAATTTTCCGCACTTTTAGCTAATTTACATAACTGCAGGGTAACCGCTGACGGTACGCCTAATTTCGGTAGTGGCGTCTATCCGGATACCGCTGGCTTTAATAATGTAATATTGCTTACACGCACAGCTAAAATTATAAAATGTGGCACTAAAACATATACGGGCAACGGTTGTTATAAAATATTGAAAGACTGTATAACTAACGATAAACCGATATATGATAGTGAAACCGTATCGGGTCAGCTTATTTCCCTTAGAGCGCATACTTATGAGAGAACGGATTCAACCGCGACAACTTGTAGATTTATTGGTAATAAAATAAATGGAGATTCTGTCACATTGGTTGTTACTTTGGGAGACAGCGGTACAGTGGATTTATCGTAATTATGAGCGAGTGTTAAACACCGCGATGGCATAAAAGCCATATAATTAAAAAGGAGAGGTTTTTATACCTCTCCTTTTATTATATCTAACCACGCCGCTTTTACACGGGCGTTCTCGTAAGCCGTTCCCCATTTATTACCTATGCGTTCCATAGCGACAGTAAATGCTTTTGAGTTGTAAAAACGGAACGTGTCGACCGAGCGGGTATTTATCCGCGGTCGGTTGCGCGCGTGCTTACCGTGGTATTCGCCGATAAGCAAACAGCGATTCTTAACGATGAATCCCATTGTCATTTTAACCTTATTATACTCAAAGACATAAATCCAATGGTAATCTTTAAATAATTGGGGTTTAATTTCGGGGTCTTTCTTAAATGAGCCTGTGGTAGCAACATCATTTCCGGCTACACGTTGCATTTCGGGTATTTCATCTTCACTTTCATATGCAACGGGAATAAACTCCATAGCGCATTTTGCACCATTTTCAAAGCCGGACGCGTTCCAAAATATAGTCTCACCCAATTTTGGATTTACAGCCTCCCAATCCAAACCGAAAAACCGAAAGAACGGATTATATTTTGACATTTCATTCATGTTGTTACCGATAAATATAACCACCCCGCTTCTGTTTCGGAATACGGTAGATACAATTGACATGAAATGTTCAGGTTCATTCGGATAATATCCATAGGGGTCTATCATGACAAACTCGTCAAATACAATTGTATCAACATTGGGATATTGAGAGCTTTTAGACGCAACTTCCTCATTGGATAGGGCAATACCATGACCGAACGGCATACCGTTGTAGAGATATTTCTGACGGTCAAAAACAATATCGGTTGTTTCATCATTGAACAGACTAAACCATGTAGTTGCGCTTCGCATAGCTGTATAGTTGCGGAATACTCTTACAAACTCAGATTTATCAGCGTCATATTTATCTTTTAGATATTTCGCTACGGACGTGCTCTTTCCTGATGAACGACCTCCGAATAAGAAAATATAAGAACAGTTGGGAAAATTGGTTAAGTCAAATTCATAATATTTCATGCTAAATCCTCCGTTAAGTCAGACACGGAATCACTAAGTAAAATACCATGCTTGAATTTTGATATGTCACAAGGGCAGAACATTATATTTCTTTTACTATTCAAATAATATACTATGCCTATTCCATCGTCAAGCATATAAAAAGTCGTCCGCTCTGTGTCAAGTTTATTGTCAAATACATATTCCGATACTTCGTCATAGTGAAGATACGCGGATTTTTCGTTTGTCCAAAAGAGTCCTTTCTTCATAGGCATTTTGAATTCGTAATCTGTGTTTTTAATTACAGCGCCGCAATATTGCCCAAATTCATTTGACCATTTTCCTTGGTTCTGTCTATCGAGATATGTACGCCCTGAAACGCTCTGGTCGAACATTGTGTTGGTTTTCCACATAATACGCATTAATGATTTGAACGAAAGAAGCCATGAATCATTCTGTTCATATAAATAGTCTAATACAACGGAGACTTTCATTGTGGCTTGTACAAGTCCCGATGTCTTCACATCTAATTCACCGTCAAATGTCATATAACGCTTTGAGTTAAGCGTTGTAAAATAAGCATATGTTTCTTCATAATCAAATTTACCTAAGCCCCATTTATTTTCTTGCACTTGCGGATGTTTGGATTTTCGACAGCGTTCCATAACTCCGTTGTTGAATTCAGCTGCTACGTTGAGGAGATTCTTGAACGTAACAGCCGATTCATTAGGATGATACAGTTTTGCGCTATCGGTGTCCCAATATACAATGATATATGAAGTTTTTGTGAATATAAGATGAGAGAATAATACAAGGTGCCTCCGCGCGTATGCTGTAATATAAATTCCCACGATGTATGACGATTTAACGCGCTTAAACAAACCTCGGTCGGAACGCTCCTTACCGAGTTTTATCATAGTCTCGTTATAATATCGCTCGAATGATTCGCGGCTGAGCGATTCTGTGTTTGACGTTATACAATCTTCATCAATAAGAGTATCACCGAATACAAGCTGCGTCGCGTCTATTCCATACTGCGCGTTGAACATATTTTTCGACAGCATAAGATAGCGTTTAGCCAACTTCTTTGGCTCGGAGTTTGATTTTATGTCAGAGAGCCATTTTCCGGGAATACTGTTCAACAATGTTTCATCGGGGTGTTTACCGTTCGATATAGCTTTCAACGCAGTTTTCATATTTGCATATATAATGTTACGTTCAACCAATTCATTTATGCCACCCGACGATTTCGCATGATTAAGAAATAAGCATTCAGCTGATATAGATTCAACATCATACATTTTGAGTATATTCACAATATCGACTTCCGTTGCGTATATAGTACATTCGTCATAGCCGATAATTCTACCATTATCAATAAGACGGTTATACTCGGATACCATTTCTTCTAACAATTTGTAACCATGGGATTTTTTATTATATTCGATTTCACCTAATCCGTCTTTTGATTTAGTTTTTGACGCTGAAATAATGGGCATATAGTTATACCCGTAATTTTTAACTTTTATATTTTTTAGCGTAAATATACCATGAAACATTTTTCCTGATGTAAGAACATGGCGCATTTTTATAGCGTCAATATCATCTAACAATGACGATTCTATACATTCTTCATATAATCCATTCCATAGATTTTGCAGCGATTCATTTACATATAATTCTCCGTTGGTGTCGGGAAAATCCATTTGTGTTGACTGCGATGGATAGTCAGAGCATACATCAAACGAATGTACCAAAGTGCATAGCTTACCGCGAAAGAATGTATTCGCGTGTGTATAAGCCCCTTGATATACCCCGCGCATAATTTGATATTGGTCAAAATTCATAGGAAATGTATCAACGCAGTAATTGCTCCATGCTTTTTCCAATTCTGATGATAGAATAGCTTTATTATTTTTACGTGTAAATGAAGTAAACGTGAGTGGAATGTCCTTTATATTTTTAATCCAAAACCAATTCTTACATTCTTCCATGATTCCACACGCTGTTACTTTACAATCATTATAGCAATACTCATAATCGTATTTTTCAAGTTTATCTGTAGGAAGTCGAAATTCATTATAATCATAACCGAGTTTGGGATGTCCTATCATATCACCGATTGAACCGACCGAACGGTGTAGAAGTTTAAGTGAACATCGTATCTCGAGCCAAACTTTTTCACCGTCTCCAAATGCAAGTCTCCATGGATTACTCCCGTCAGAAAATGATTTTGTAATCATAAGCTGATTCATGAGAGATTCCCAATTACGCGCGAAAGAAAAATCGAATCCGAGGTTATGGAAAAATATAAGTGTCCTCTTTTTGCGTTTCTCCGCTTGCTTATAAAGTGTGTAAAAATAATCACCGAGGTCTTTCGGATAGCGACAGTCGAAACATGGTTCTACAACGTCCCATGAATCAGGTGTGGATAATCCTTTATTAAAATTGGCTTTTACTACGCAAGCGAGATATGCGCCGCATTCATTCGTTTCTAAGTTAGATGATGTTTCAAAATCAGCGACATAAAATATAGGAGAGTAATCTATCTCAGTGAATGCTTTTACTTTAGGTTTTATTATTTCGTCTAAATCCGTCTCGCCGCGTTGCAACCGTTTCTTTATAGTAGAAATACCTACACAGTTTTGCCCGTGTAGGTATTCCGAAAGAGCGGTTAAGTCTTTTAGCGTATATGATTTATTATTAAAAGCGTATATATTCATATTCGATGGCTACTTTGAGTTCGTATTCGCCCCGATCACCAATATAAATGTGAACATCATCAGTTATATAATATCCCTTCTCTTTCAATTCCTTTATAGGTCGGCAATAACATCGTCTATTTACCCATGATATAAAATAGCCACACTCTTCACGGGCGCTTTTTGGTCCAATACATGAATATGCATATAATTCATGTTCCGCAGCGTACGCTAACAATCTTGCGAACTGCACTTCATCTTTCAAAATAAACGCAACTTTCATTTGTTCCATTCCTTACTATCTACAGCTTTGTATGTCGTCATATTTGGTCATAATGTACATTGATACCGACCCATCTTCTTCTGAACGAAATTCCGGAATTACAATATCAAACCCCCGTTCAATTAATATCGACTTTCTACGCTTATATAAACGCCGTCTGTCATACCCTATAAAATAAGCATACTCGTCGTGTTCTATACCGTTCCAACTTACGCTCCTAACGTCTATACCACGGTCAATAGCGTATGCAATCAAAGCTCCATAATCCCATAAATCATCAATATGAAACGCTGTTCTCATTTATTCCACTCCTTACTATATACAGCTTCACTATCCGCCATATGCAAATAAAACGCCAACGGGTTATGTGAAAACACATCACTTATACTTCGTTTGTCATACTCTGACGCGAACCCCATATGACAATTAATCGCCTGAGCCTCTTCTGTTCTAAGCGGTATGAATGACTGTAGTATATACACAGATTTAGAACCGTGACCGCCGAATGGTATTTCTTCGTCCCATTCATAAGATTGATACTGCTCCCATTTACCATCTACTTTAGTCCATCTCATGACAGGTTTATAGCAATTACATTTGCATATATCGTGAAAAAGAGATGTGATTATAAGGCTGTCTTCGGGGATTTCGTTCTCTAAATAAAGTCTGTCGCGGTATCCACGGAGTTTATCATAGACTTCAAGCGAGTGTTTTATAAGACCCTCAGGCTCGCTATCGTGATATTTAGTAGACGCGGGAGCGAAACAAAAATCGCTGTCGACAAATATATATTTATGAAGTTTGTCTATACCATCTCGGTCTATTTTTTCCATAAGATATTTTAGGCGGTCTGAGTGAAAATCGTACATTATTTGAACCCTCCTTTTAAGCGCGAAAGTATTTCATTTTTACGTTCTTCCAACGCCGCTATATCATCCTCGCGCTGTTTTTCGTTGTCATTAGCTTTTGCGTTATCTTTTGCCTTGTCAAACTCTTTTTCCAACCAATCCGAAAAGCCTTTAGCGCTGGATGGCGGAACATCAAATTCGCCTGTAATATAATAACCAAGGTCGGAATTTGAGTCCGCAAATGTTGCGAGATATCTATTATCTTCTCTTACATTGACCGTTTTTGTTTTATAGTTTATATAGTCTATAGCGTCATTGAAATCTTTGAATTTTTCGCCTTTATCTAAATCTTCTTTTACCGATTCTACAGTTAATAGGTTTTTTTGCCATTTGACTTTATCGCTTCTGTACTCGATTCGTCTGTTATGGTTATTTATTGCGGTTCTGAGGATATGTTCTTGTTGAGGTGTTAGTTCCATATTATATAACCCGTGATTCTATGGAATGAATTAAATTATGTACACCTTTTATATCATATTTATAAATATGTTCAAGCGCATATTCAATTCTGTGTTTAAGAGTTTCTTTGTTCATTATTTTCTCCTTTTCATTATTCTCCTATCAGATAATAGTCTAATTAATGACCATTCGACTTTGAACCAATTCAACCATTTTGTACATCTGTTATACGCACTGCATGATTCACGCGCTTGCTTAATGTCATTTGCGAGTGGAGCATGGGGAGTTTGACACTCCCCACATGGATATCCACACGGATTATATTTATTAGTCATCGCTCTTTCCGTCTATAAATTCTACACGGTCAACTATGCATGAAACATATGTTTTGTAAATCTCCTTTCCGCTCTTTGTCTTTTCGTCGGATTTTTCACTACGGATTGAAAGCTGTCCGTTTATAAATGCGGCCGAGCCTTTGTCGAAATACTTTGTAATGAAATCTGCCGTTCCACCGAATGCCGAACAACGGATGAATGTTGTTTCCTCGGTCTGTCTATTGTTTACGGCAAGTGTAAACGAACATCCGGTTTTCTGTTCTTTCTTTGACCCGTAAGTAAATATTTCGGGCTTAGCTACAAGATGTCCCGCGATTGTAAGCTGATTGACGTTAAGAATTGACATTTTGTGATTCTCTCTTTCTGTGTTTTTATTTTTAGATTTTGTAGGAATTTTTACCCTGCGATTGTATTTGTAGGGATTTTACCCTGCGATTATAATATTGGAAATTTTACCCTGCGATTGTAAATATGAACGAAATGTGAATAGATTATGAACAAATTGTTAACAGAAAATTGTTAACAGAGTGTAAACAGACTATGAACAGAATGTTAACAACTTATTGATACATTTTGAACATTTTGTGAATGAATTGTTAACATCCTGTTACTAAGTCTGTGTCCTGTGCATAACCTTTTTTGTGATTATGCACAGGATTTACTTAAAGATTAGTTATTGTTATCATTGAAATTAACGTCACGCACGACATTAATATTAGAAAGAACACTATAATAAACCTTAAAATTTTAATTAAATATTCTTTATCGTTCATGCGTTAAATGTCCTTTGCAGTCTGTCACCGATGAACACGCACCAAATACCATTTGACATATCACGAAGGATATAAACTTTTTCTCCCCCGTGACATTTTTGTAATAACTGCCGAACGTAGCGCGCGCAATCATGATGTACTAGTTCTTCATATAGTGACCATGTAGTTTGCTTTGCCGTCGTAGTTGAATGCCGCGGAGCGTTGATACATTGGATACAGAACGATGTCAAATTGCCATCACGTTCTTTATATATACTATAAATCGGAGTTTCGTATGAGTAAAAAGTTCGTTCGTGATTCTCGCTTGAATATCCATCAAATCCACATTGCGCTGACTTGTGTAAAATTAATTTATACATTTCTTAATCTCCTTTTAATGTTTATGAATGGAACAGATGGGTTATCCCTCTATTCCAATCTCTGCCATCATTGCGGCTACTCGCCGTTTAGCCTGTTCAAGCTCAAGAAGTTTTACCGCTTTTTCAAGCTCTGCCGTGTCTTCAGGCTGATTAACTTTTCCGGCGTTCGCTATCTTGCGTTTGATTCGGCGCACGGCGTCGGCTATCTCTTCGGGCGTACATTCGACAAGCGTTCCGGCCTTAAGGGCTTCAAACGCTTTAATCTCCGCCACCCGTTCGCGTGTCTTTCCGCCTCTTTCGGTGTATTCCGTCATAAGTTCGGCAAGGCGCGCGGCGTCGGCTTCGGGGTGTCCGGAACGTATGCGGGAACGTTCTAATCCTATCGCACGGCGGAGTTCGCTATCGGACAAGGATTTAACGGGAAGTTTCAACATCTCGTCCGTGTCAATGTCTATCCGGTGCGTAGTGTGACAATCGGGGCACTCATAAGTATACTGAATTTTCATGTTTTTGCCTCTTTCTTCCTTATAGGAAATTTAATGTATTTGCAAACGCTTCCAGCGTTATGCGCTGTATATAGTTTTCAATGAGCGCGAAACGGTCAGGATTTTTGTATTTGCTTTTCCCTTGTTTCTGTATATATTATACCACAAAACGGCTCCCTGTGTCAATATAAATTTACTTAAAGTTTTCGAGTTTACAAATTGTTAATAATTCATAGTTTGGTCATATAATTATAGTGATTTGTTAATAGAATATTCATATCGTGGTAATAGTGTGTTAATTGTTTGTTCATATATCACTTGTTATTTAATAATTTGGTAATGGACTGTTCATACCTTGTTCATAGAATAGCCAGAGTTTGTTTATAAGAGGATAGGAAATATTCCTAAAAAAAGAAAATTTTGGTAAAACGGGACATGGGTATATAT
>ULXO01048374.1_pt1 | contig 15870 bp, 10 predicted proteins | sample 1961391 | NCBI WGS metagenome assembly ULXO01 (sample SAMEA4835841, study PRJEB28245) | human gut metagenome | biome: gut microbiome; material: fecal sample | place: Denmark | collected 2008 | reverse complement strand
ATAAAATGCGGCAGGCACGCAGCCTGCCGCATTTACAATTGTCAATAAGAAGAAACTCCGCTTCTTGTTACGTATTCCTTTATACCGTCAACTATGCTCTGTGCTATGCCGTCCTGATCCGAGCTGCTTGCAAGAGCCATAGCGTCTTCATAGTTACTTACAAATCCCATTTCTATAAGTACCGACGGGAAATCCTGCTGCTTTGTCGTCCACATATAGCTGTACTGAGCGCCTCTGTTGCAATTTGCTCCGTCAGAATAAACATTATTGCTGAAATATGACGAAACGTGCCTTGTAAGCGACTCGGCGAGCGGCTGCGAGTACGATGTATAATAATAGCACTCTGTTCCTCTCGGGCTTTCCGAGCCTGCCTTGTTTGAATGGATTGCAATATACAGATCGCAACCGTAATCACGGGCATAGTAAGGTCTGCGCTTTGTATCATAGAACTCACTCTCTGTTTTCAGTCTTACAACATTCACGCCGAGAGCCTTGAGCTTTGATTCTACAAGTTTTGCGACAGCAAGATTTGCACCGGCTTCTTCAATATGACCTATCGCACCGGGATCGTCATAGCCGTATTCCGATACGCCGTGACCCGGATCAATTACTACCGTCATATTAGTTATGTCATTTGTGAGGATTTCAAACTTTAACATAAGATTACCGTCACCGTCATAGGTAGCGCTGTTTCCGGCATACACACCGGGCTGACGGAGCTTCAGTATCAGTCTGAATTTCATCACGCCGTCCACTTCGACCTGTTTCCACTCACCGGCACTGAACACAGTACAGTTGTTGAAATCAGGCAGAGCCGTTACCGATGTGATATTATCAAACGTAATATATATATAGTCTGCCGTAAAATCATCAAGATTGAAATCACCGTCTACGCCCGTATAATAGTCGTTTCCGACAGGAGTTACCGTAAACGATGCGCGGTCTTCAAGCAACATCTGAATGAACGAATCACCGCCGACATTACCTATTGCATTGACAACAAGCGGATTTGAACCCATTCCGTAACCGCTGACAAGATCTGCGTCCTCTTTGAGAAAACGTTTGCCGGAATCGGTAACATAGTATTCATCCCATTCACTCTTGTAATAATCAAGAGTGCCTTCCGGTAACTGTCCGACATTCGGAGGATTTACAGAGTCGGTGTTGGTTCCGTCATAGATATAGGCAAAGTTCTTGTTCAGCTTTACATAAGTAACTTCCGTATCGTCCGAAACCGCAGCGGAGAGTTTTCCGACAACTTCTCCGTTTCCGAAAGAACTCTGATCTGCAGGTATTTCGTCTATAACTTCGACATTCTTATCGGGTAGCTTGACAGCATTGACTATTACTTCCGCACCTATGTATGTGCGTGAATAACCCGCATAAGAAGCGGAAATCTCTATATTTCCGAGATACTGTTCTTCATCGACAATACCTTCGGGGACGGTAATCTTGCCGGTAAACGCCGCATAGGAAGAGTTAATGTCGACTGCATCTGACTTAGCATTCTCGGTAAGTTCGACAGTCGTACCCCCGAGAGTCGCAGTGGCATATGAACCTTTGTACGCAACCGCAAGTACAGATACCGACATACCGCCGTCAACGTTAAGTGTTTTGCCTTCAGATATCGAACTGCCGATTGATTTAAGTACATTGATGGTTCGCTCAATATTATAATATATCGTCTTTCCCTTATGAGTTATCACAAATGTGTTCATTCCGACATCGAGCTGTTTTTCAAAGTAGAAATTACCGGCTTCGTTAAGCGATAATTTTTCGCCGTCGAAATATACATCAAAGTTCTCGTCAAAAGTACCCATGAACGCAACGGAAGTATCGTCGGTAGAATAGCTTGTATAGTACGGCGATGTCATTTCAAGATCTTCAAAAAGGCTGTCAACGTTTATCTGTTCGTTAAAATACTTTGTAAGAGTGTCGGTTGTACCCATCGGGTTTTCTTCGAGCGATTTTTCCGAATAGAAAACACTGCCCGAATAATTATCAAGTTCATCTGCTTTTGCAAGCTGTTTGAGAAGCTGATCCTCAACGCTCCATCCTGCTTCATCCGTGCCTATTTTTTCATTATGATGAACAACATAAAATGGTATATCGGCTTTTTTTGCAACATCGCTCCACCACGAGCAGACATTGTCAAACGCCAGCGTTTCGTCATCAAGAGAGCCGGACGCATTGACTACGATAAAATCCGCAAGACCTTTTTCGGCAAATGCCTTTGTATCCGCATAGCCGTTATAATAAGCGGAATACTTTGCCGAGGTATCGCTGCCGTTTTCGTTTTTCGACGAGTTTGCCCATATATCCTTTGCGTCAAGACCTACCGCTACAGAATTATCAGACATATGAATAACATCGCTTACCGTCGTGAACTTATATTCCACGCTGTCATAAAGCCAGTTCTTATAGCCGATACCCGAGCCGTTCTTCATATATTCATCATAAACGGCATTGGTGTTTGATCCGTAAAAACCGGTAAGAATTATACCGTTGCACCTGTATCTCAGCGCAAATTTGTGAGCTTCGCTGACAAGATAATCATACTTGTCCTCGCCCTCGGGACAAGCCGACATCGTTCTGTTCACATCAAGGTACACAAATCTCTGCATACCCTTTTTAGTGGCAATATCAAGCGCTTTTTCAAGCCTGTCTCCGCTTTTGTTCATATTCGTAGAATAATATGAAACATCTTTCGCATATGGGTTTATGTATATTCCGTTCATTCCATAGCCGATAAGCGTATCAAGCTTAGCTGAAAACTTCTCGCTGAACTTCTCAGCCTCAAAATCACCGAGGTTTACCACAGTTGCCTTGAGTGCGTCCGACAACGTGAATTTTGATTCAGACACCTGCGGAGTGGTTTTCTTTGACTGCTCAGTTGTTTCAGCAGACGAAGCCGTGTTGTCGCTTGCGCTTTCCTCGGCAACGGCGCTGAACTGCGACAAAAGCATAAAAGCCGACAGCACTCCTGCCATTATTCTGATAAATTTATTTCTCATCTTCTGCTCTTCCTTCCGATATCACGGCAATTATTGCGTAAGGAGCGGTTTAAACGCTGTAATCTCCTTGTTTACCGCCTGCTTTACATCACTGTCTGGCTCAAAAATAAACTGATAGCTGTAAAGTATAACGCCGCCGTAATTCGACGTTTCCTGCGATTTTATAATCTGTCTTTTTATTATTTCCTTATCGTTTTGCCATTCATATCTCCCGCTTCCTGCCCATTCATCCTCAGTGCCTATCTTGTACACTGCAAGACCGGGTATAAGCGATTTTCCGGTACCGGCGAGCATTTTATCCCACTGCTCGACCACCTGTTCAAACGGCTGACCGCCATTATCAAAACCGTAATAAATCTGAGGAGCCATGTAATCTACATATCCATCCTCTTTTGACCATTTCTCAACATCAGCATAAAGCTGAGTTTCGTTGTTTGTAACATTGCCTTGTGCGCTGACCCCAAATAATGCAGTCGGATTGTGTGACTTGACAGCATTATACATTCCCGACACCATACGACTGCAATTATCCAGCCTGAACTGAGATAAACTGCTGTATGATGAAGCGTTGAAAGCAATGCTGTCAAAATACGCTTCCGTTGTGGGGTAGAAATAATCGTCTATATGAACGCCGTCAACATCATATTTTGAAACAAGCTCCGCCACACCGTCTGCAATCAGGTCGGTTACCTCTTTATATGCGGGATTGAGCCACCAGTAAGAATTGACCTTGACTATGTAGTCTCCGTCCTTCGTGTCATACCACTGACCCGTTTTATACGTTGTGCTTACATTCGGTGCGTCATCTTCCTGATAGCAGCGCAAAGGATTGATCCACGCCTGAAATGAAATTCCGCGTGCGTGCGCCTCGTCTATCATAACCTTGAGCGGATCATAGCCGGGATCTTCCCCGATATATCCCGTGCAGTACTTTGACCACGGAAAATAGTCGGATTTATATATTGCGTCACCGAAGGGACGGACATGAACATAGACCGTATTGATGCCCAGTGAAAGACAATTATCGTAATACTCGCCTATACCGCTTCTGAGCTGTGATTCGCTTTTTCCGGTAAGAATCGGGTACAATTCGGAATACCATATCCATACGCCCTTCACCTCGTTATAATTCAGTGCCATATAGCTGTTTACAGGCAGATTATCGGTGACGGCAGGAACATTATCATTCTTTTTTGATGTTACAGTCACATCTTTTTTTGTTGTAGCAGCCGATGTCACAGTTTCCACAGACGGAATCTCCTCATCGGGAACGGGCGGTTCGTCATAAGACGTATCGACAGACGGCTCATAGGCGGATGAATCTTCATTCGGTGAGGTTTCTGTTTTCTTTTTTGTTGTTGCGGTCGCTGTGGCAGTAGTATGCGAGCCTGTCTGCTCAGGTATGCCTTCGGCAGGCTTTATAACAGTTTTACTGACAGGTGCGCCGCTTATTATATTATCATTCCGGTCTGTGCCGGACGGTTCATTTTCAAGCACCAGAGCTTTACCGCAACCGCTTGCAATCAACAAAACAGCTGCAGCAAATGCAGTAAATGCAACTTTCTTTTTTACGGACATATGTTTTCCTTTCGGGTAATTTGTTTGGTTCGCATATGATACGCCTCGTAAAATCTCCCGTGAAACACGGGATACATAGTAGATTATACAATATCGCTATGTATGAAGTCAACCGCAACGGGTTTATTTTCTCAGTTTTCACCCAATTTGCACTTTTGTGAACGAATTTCTATAAATCCGATAATAAACCGTTCAGCCACTTGTGCAACATTAACAAATATTTTTTGCAATTTCACGCACTCATTCTTTCATAAACAGTTGCAGATTCTTGACTTTTACTTTAATATAATGTATAATTAACTGTAATCTTTTTTTCAGGAGGACAAAAATGGGAAACAACGAAAGCAAGGGACTTACCCTTACCGAAAAAATCATCAAGAACCACATAATTGACGGTGAGATGATAAAAGGCACTGAAATAGGTCTGCGTATCGACCAGACTCTGACACAGGACGCTACCGGTACAATGGCATATCTTCAGTTTGAAGCTATGGGTATCGACAGAGTAAAGACAGAGCGTTCACTCGCTTATATCGACCACAACACGCTCCAGTCAGGCTTTGAAAACGCCGATGACCACAGATACATAGGCAGTGTTGCAAAGAAGCACGGAATCTATTTCTCACGTCCCGGTAACGGCATCTGCCACCAGGTACACCTTGAGCGTTTCGGCAAGCCCGGCAAGACGCTTATCGGCTCTGACAGCCATACTCCCACAGGCGGCGGTATAGGTATGCTCGCTATGGGTGCAGGCGGTCTTGACGTTGCGGTAGCAATGGGCGGCGGCGCATATTACATAACAATGCCCAAGGTCGTAAAGGTAAACCTCACAGGAAAACTGAACGACTGGGTTTCCGCAAAGGATGTAATCTTAAAGGTACTTCAGATAATGTCCGTAAAGGGCGGCGTTGGCAAGGTCATCGAATACTGCGGCGAAGGCGTTAAGAGCCTCAGCGTTCCCGAACGTGCAACTATCACGAACATGGGTGCGGAGCTTGGTGCTACAACATCTATATTCCCCTCCGATGAAACAACTCTTGCTTTCTTAAAGGCACAGGATCGCGAAGAAGACTTCGTTGCTCTCAGCGCAGATCCCGATGCCGTATACGATGAAGAAATCAACATCGATCTCTCCGAGCTTGTTCCTATGGCAGCTTGTCCTCACAGCCCCGACAACGTAAAAACCGTAAAAGAAATCGGTGCAATCAAGATAGATCAGGTATGTATCGGATCATGTACCAACTCCTCATTACAGGATATGCTCAAGGTTGCTCATATATTAAAGGGCAAGACGGTACATCCCGATGTAAGCCTTTCAATAGCTCCCGGCTCAAAGCAGGTATTCAATATGCTTGCTGACTGCGGCGCATTATCAATTCTTATCGGTGCAGGTGCAAGAATACTTGAAAGTGCCTGCGGTCCGTGCATAGGTATGGGTCAGTCGCCCAACTCAAAGGGAATCTCTCTGCGTACCTTCAACAGAAACTTCTTAGGCAGAAGCGGAACAAAGGACGGTCAGATCTATCTCGTATCTCCCGAAACAGCCGCAATCTCGGCGCTCACGGGCGTATTCACAGATCCCAGACTTGCAGGAGATATGCCTCCCTATATAATGCCCGAAAAGTTCCTTATAAACGACAATATGGTAGTTCCTCCCGCTTCACCTGAGGAAGCTCCCAACGTTGAGGTTCTCAGAGGACCGAACATAAAGCCCTTCCCTATAAACGTTCCTCTGGCGGAAGATATAAAAGCCGAGGTTTCACTCAAGGTCGGTGACAACATCACCACAGACCATATTATGCCTGCAGGCGCAAAGATATTACCTCTGCGTTCAAACATACCTGCGATTTCGGAATACTGCTTTACAGTATGCGATGAAACATTCCCGACAAGAGCAAAGGAGCTTGGCAAGAGCATTATCGTCGGCGGCGCAAACTACGGTCAGGGTTCTTCAAGAGAACACGCCGCACTTGCTCCTCTTTATCTCGGTGTAAAGGCTATAATCTGCAAATCGTTTGCCCGTATCCACAGACAGAACCTTATCAACAACGGTATTCTTCCTCTGTGCTTTGTAGACGAGGCTGATTATGACAAGATTGACCGTGACGATGTTCTTGAGCTTCCCGGCATAAGAAATGCTATAGAAAACGGTACTGAGATAACCGTCAAGAATATAACAAAGGGTACAGAATACAAGGTTACCTGCGAATTATCCGAGCGTGGCAAGGGTATGATGCTCGCAGGCGGTCTGCTTAACTACACAAAGCACAACAAGTAATATCGAAAGGAACAGCTATAATGGCAAAGATTCAGATGACCACCCCCATCGTTGAGATGGACGGCGACGAAATGACCAGAATTATCTGGAAGATGATCAAGGATATACTTATCTGCCCGTATGTTGACTTAAAGACAGATTATTATGATCTCGGTCTTGTTCACAGAAATGAAACAAACGATCAGGTAACGATTGATTCCGCAAACGCTACAAAGAAATACGGTGTAGCGGTAAAGTGTGCAACAATCACTCCCAACGCACAGAGAATGACAGAATACAACTTAAAGGAAATGTGGAAGTCGCCCAACGGCACTATCCGTGCTATCCTTGACGGTACCGTATTCAGAGCCCCCATTATCGTAAAGGGTATCACTCCTCTGCTGCCCGGCTGGAAAAAGCCGATAACCATTGCACGTCACGCTTACGGCGATGTTTACAAAAACTCCGAGATGAAGGTTGCCGACGGCAGTACAGCAGAGCTTGTTGTGACCGATAAGGACGGAAACGAAACAAGACAGCTTATCCACAAGTTCAGCGGTTCTGACGGTATCATTCAGGGACTTCACAACATAAACGCAAGTATCGCCAGCTTTGCAAGAGCCTGCTTTAACTTTGCTCTCGACACAAAGCAGGATCTCTGGTTTGCAACCAAGGATACTATTTCCAAGAAGTATGACCATACATTCAAGGATATTTTCCAGGAAATATTCGATAATGAATACAAGGAAAAGTTTGATGCCGCAGGTATCACATACTTCTATACACTGATTGATGACGCTGTAGCAAGAGTTGTACGTTCTGAGGGCGGATATATCTGGGCTTGCAAGAACTATGACGGCGATGTAATGTCCGATATGGTAGCAACAGCTTTCGGAAGCCTCGGTATGATGACGTCAGTGCTTGTTTCTCCCACAGGCGTTTACGAGTATGAAGCCGCACACGGCACGGTAACACGTCACTACTACAAGCACTTAAAGGGCGAGGAAACCTCAACGAACTCTGTAGCTACCCTGTTTGCGTGGACGGGTGCATTAAGAAAACGTGGCGAGCTTGACGGCAACAAGGAGCTTTCCGACTTTGCAGATAAGCTCGAAAAGGCTACTATAAAGACGATTGAAGACGGTGTTATGACCGGTGACCTCTATGTACTTTCAAATCTTGACAACAAGAGAAAGGTAAACACAGAGGACTTCCTGCTTGAAATCAACAACAGACTTAAAGCAACGCTCTGATCTCAATAAACAACTGTAAGGAGGCAGTATCTTGTCGAAAAGCATTAACATATCAAATTCAGTAATACGCAGACTTCCCCGCTACTACCGCTTTCTCGGCGAACTGGAGGATCAGCAGATCTCCAAGATTTCTTCAAGGGAATTATCGGAGAGAATGCACCTTACCGCATCACAGATAAGACAGGATCTTAATTGCTTCGGCGGCTTCGGGCAACAGGGCTACGGCTACAATGTTTCTGAGCTGCGAAAGGAGATAGGTCGTATTCTCGGTGTTGACAAGCACAGAAAAACGATTCTTATCGGTGCGGGCAATCTCGGCACTGCGCTTGCCGTTCACATTAACTTTGAAAAAAGCGGATGCAGTCTTATCGGTATATTCGACTCCAACAAGAAAATAGTCGGAAATCCTCTCGGAAAGCTGACAATAACCGATATTGACGATCTTGAAAAGTTCTGCCGTGAAAATAAGCCGGAGGTTGCTGTTCTTTGTATACCGAAATCGGTTACAAAGGAGATAGTCGACCGCCTTACAGAGCTTGGTGTGAGATCGTTCTGGAACTTCTCGCACTACGACATTAACGTTGAGCATAAAAACATAATCGTTGAAAACGTTCATCTGGGCGACAGCCTGCTGACGCTTTCATACGGTGTCAACAACAATCTTGACAATGACAAATAAAATCTTACCGGGGAATTTATTTCCTCGGTATTTTTTTGCAATCTTCACAATTAATTTGAATATTGCAATAGACAAACAGCTTCGTTTGTGGTAAAATAAAATATGTATAGATATAGAACAACCGCAAAAGGAAGGTAGCAAATATGAACGAATCAGAAATTCTGATGGACGTACACAATCACTCAAATCTGTCGCCCGACGGCAGTAACGATCCGGAAGAAATGGTCAGACGAGCGACAGAACTTGGTATCAGATATTACTCGCTCACAGATCACCTTGAAATAAATAAATTCTACGATGAGGAATACCTCTATGAAGAACCTGTAAAACGAGCGTCGGAGATCTCTCCCGCCCTTATTAAAAAGTATGCGGATAAGATAAATATGGCATACGGTGTGGAACTGGGTCAGCCTTTACAGGATATGGAGCTTACAAAAAGAATGCTGTCAAGCTATGATTATGACTTTATAATCGGCTCGCTCCATATGTGCAACGGCTGGGAAGATTTCTATCTTCTTGATTATAATGAGGTGCAGCCCGAAATGATAATGAAGCTGTACTTTGAAGAAATGCTCGAAATGGCTCGGTGGGGCGAATTTGACGTACTCGGTCACCTTACATACCCACTGCGCTATATTGTAGGCGAATCCGGACTTTATATAGATATGAGCCGTTATCTTCCGATAATCAAGGAAATATTCTCTGCCCTTATCAAAAACGATATAGGCATCGAGATCAATTCAAGCGGGCTCAGACAGAAGATAGGTCTTACGCTGCCAGATGAATACTATGTAAGACTTTATAAAGAGCTTGGCGGTAAGATACTTACCGTAGGCTCGGACGCACATTGCACGCAAGACCTCGGAAAAGGTATTCCGGAGGCTATAGAACTCGCAAGAAGTGTGGGCTTTACAGAACTTGCATTTTTCAAGAAACGTAATCCCACATTTATAAGCATAAAATAATTCGGAGGATAAGATTATGACAAAGAAAGAAAAGCTTGTTGACCTTTTAAGACAGGACGCCAGACTTTCAAACGAACAGCTGGCGGCGATGCTTGATACCTCGGCTGACGATGTGGCGGCGATGATAGCGGAGCTTGAAAAGAGCGGAATGATAATCGGCTATACCGCAATCATCAACGAAGAAGAATTCGACAGAAACTCCGTCTGCGCCTTTATCGAAGTCAGAGTTTCACCCGAAATACAGTGCGGTTATGATGATGTAGCGGCAGTTATCGCTCAGTATGATGAGGTTTCATCGGTATACCTTATGAGCGGCGGTTATGACCTTGCCGTAACTATCAAGGGTACAAACCTGCGTGATGTAGCTATGTTCGTAACGGACAGATTAGCGCCTTTAGGCGGCGTTCTCAGCACAACAACGCATTTCATTCTGCACAGATATAAGGAAAAAGACAAGATGTTCTTAAAGAACACGGACGAAAGGAGTTTGGTATCTCCGTGATGGATTATGAAAATATACTTTCCCGAAAGGTGCAGGATCTGCAGTTTTCGGGTATAAGAAAGTTTTTTGACATAGCCGCAAGCTATGATGATGTTATATCACTGTCAGTCGGTGAGCCTGATTTCAAGACACCGTGGGCAATAAGAAAAGAAGCTATCAGAGTTCTTGAAAAAGGACGTACAAACTATACCGCAAACGCAGGTCTTGCTGACCTTCGCATTGCTATCAACGACTATATCAACGACAGGCTGCACGTCAGCTACGACCCATTGCACGAGATACTTGTAACGGTCGGCGGCTCGGAAGCAATAGACCTTGCTATAAGAGCACTCATTGATACGGGCGATGAGGTACTTATCCCTCAGCCCAGCTTTGTCTGTTACGGCCCTATCGTAACACTTGCAAACGGCACACCCGTTGCTATAGAAACAAGCGTTGAAAACGGCTTCAAGCTGACCGCCGAAGCACTGAAAGCGCATATAACCCCGAAAACAAAGGCTCTTGTACTTCCCTACCCGAACAATCCCACAGGTGCGGTTATGAGAAGATCCGACCTTGAAGCAATTGCGGAGGTAATCAGAGGCACAGATATAATCATTATTTCCGATGAAATATATTCAGAGCTTACCTATGGCGATGAAGAACACTGCTCAATAGTCGATATAGACGGAATGAAAGAACGTACCGTTCTTATCAACGGTTTTTCAAAAGCGTTTTCGATGACAGGATGGCGGCTCGGTTTTGCCGCAGCTCCCGCTCCTATTGTTACCCAGATGCTGAAGATTCACCAGTACGGCATAATGTGTTCGCCTACAATGAGCCAGTATGCCGCAGTAACAGCACTTAAGGATTGCAAAAAAGACATTGAATATATGCGTGGCGAATACGATATGAGAAGACGTCTTATCGTAAAAGGCTTTAACGAAATGGGTCTTGATTGCTTTGAACCTGAAGGCGCATTCTACATCTTCCCGTCGATAAAGAAAACAGGTCTTACATCACAGGAGTTCTGCGAACAGCTGATTGAAAAGCACAGAGTTGCGGTAGTTCCCGGCGATGCTTTCGGCAAGTGCGGAGAGGGTTACATCCGTGTTTCCTATGCATATTCGCTCCAGCATATCAAGACTGCGCTTGAGCGCATAAGACTGTTCCTTGAAGATCTCGGTGTACTGTAATGAAAATTCAAGTAAGAGCGTATGCAAAGCTTAATTTGTTTCTCGATATAACGGGCAGACTGCCGAGCGGCAGACATTCTCTCAACATTGCGACACAAAGCGTTGATATTTATGACGATATAACCGTCAGCGTTATGAGTACGGACAGTTTTGATTGCAGGATAACCTGCAATAACCCCGACATTCCGTGCGATGAAAAGAACATCGTATGGAAAGCCGCAAAAGCTTTCTTTGACGCAACGGATATGAATGCGGAAATTTCGGTAGACATAGAAAAGCACGTTCCTCTGATGGGAGGAATGGGCGGTTCGTCAGTCGACGGTGCAGGAACGCTTGTCGCACTCAATGAGCTGTTCGGTAAAAAGCTCGATACCGAAGCATTGTGTGCTGTCGGTGATAAAATCGGTGCAGATGTTCCTATCTGCATAAAAGGCGGAACACAGTACAGCATAACAAACGGCGATATGATAATCGCCGAATGTGAGCATGACTGCGTGTTTCTCTGCATTTATCCCGGGTTTACGCTGAGTACAGCCGAAGCCTATGCAAAGTATGATGAAAATCCGACTGAGATAAATCCTCGTTATGCCGATTTTGTAAGCAGCATTGTCTGCGGAAGTCTTTCTGACGGTGCCGGCTTCATAAGCAACGTATTCACTGAGATCTATCACGACAGCAGGATCGAAGAAATGAAAAACGACCTGTTTGAAAGCGGAGCCGTCATATCGGAAATGACAGGCAGCGGAAGCGTAGTATTCGGTGTGTTTGAAAATGAAAACAAGGCTATTGAAGCAAAAAACACACTGTCGAAAAAATACAAAAGCGTCTTTATTGCCCGTCCTACCGACTGCGGAATTTATATCCTTGAACGGTAATTTGGCATTAACGCTTGAAATTTGCCGTGAAATATAGTATAATGATATAGTCCGATTTATAAGGAGGTTATACAAATGATCACGATAAACAACCACTTAGGAACGATTACCTATTCAAAGCAGTTCTTCTACACCCTTATCGGCGGAACTGTTACCAATTGCTTTGGCATAGTGGGAATGAATGCCGTAGATGCAAAACAGACATTCATTGAAAAAGTACCTCTGAAATTCATAAAGAAATTTGCCGACAAGACTATCCTTTCAGAAAAAGGGGTCACGGTAAAATATAAGAACGATAAGCTTTACATTGATCTGCATATTTCCGTTATGTACGGTGTAAATGTGTCCACGATAGTAAAGAGCATCATCCATAAGGTAAGATTTGCAGTAGAAGACGAAACAGGCTTTACGGTAGATAAGGTCAATGTTTTCGTCGATTCTGTCAAAGTATAATATCAAGGAGAGTATCTGACTAATGCTAAGCGGAAAAATTCTCAGAGATGCGATCATCTCAGGTGCAAACAATATAATCAATAATAAGGAAAACGTTGACGAGCTGAACGTATTCCCCGTTCCGGACGGCGACACCGGCACCAATATGTCTATGACCATAAGAAATGCCGTTGCAGAACTTAATATGCTCAGCGACAGCGCAACTGTCGAAACAGTAGCGCAGACGGCGGCTTCAGCTATGCTCAGAGGTGCAAGAGGTAACTCAGGCGTTATCCTTTCCCTCTTATTCAGAGGCCTTTCAAAAGGTCTTGCAGGCAAGCATGAAGCAAATGTAGAGGACTACTGCAACGCACTTAAATTAGGTGCAGAGGCAGCCTATAAGTCAGTAATGAAGCCCACTGAGGGTACTATCCTCACCGTTGCAAGAGTTGCCGCAGAAAAGGCGAATGACGCTCAGTGCAAGGATTTCCCCGAACTGTTTGAAGTACTGACAACAGCCGCAAAGGAAACTCTCGATCAGACCCCCGAAATGCTCCCCGTTCTTAAAAAAGCAGGAGTTGTAGACGCAGGCGGTATGGGATACTATACTATCCTCAAGGGTATGGCTTCCGTTATCTGCGACGGTGTGATGGTTGGCGCAAAGGAAGAAACGGTAACAGAAAAAGCGGTCGTAACAAATGCCGCAGGTACCTTTGAAACCAATATAGAATTCACATATTGTACGGAATTTATCGTTGTGAAGAGCGACGTGAACAAGGATGCAACAAAGCTCCGTGCATTTCTTGAATCAATCGGCGACTGTGTTGTAGTCGTTGACGATGACAGCATCATAAAGGTTCACGTTCATACAGAGCATCCCGGTAAGGCTCTTGAAGAGGGTATCCTTTACGGCTCGCTCATAAACCTCAAAATTGAGAATATGAAAGAACAGCACAAGGGTGCGGCGGCAAAGGCAGAAATGCAGAAGAAGCAGAAGCTTGCTCCCGCAGAGCCTACAAAGGATTTCGGCTTTGTTTCCGTTACATCGGGTGCCGGACTTGAAGACCTGTTCAAGGATCTCGGCGTTGACGTTATAGTAAGAGGCGGTCAGACTATGAACCCCTCTACCGAAGATATTCTTGAAGCTATCAACGCAACCCCTGCAAGAAATATCTTCGTTCTTCCCAACAACAAGAACATAATTATGGCGGCTGAACAGGCTGTAAAGCTGACCGACAGAAACGTTATAGTTTTACAGACAAGAACGATCCCTCAGGGTATCACCGCTATGCTTGCCTTTGATGAAAGCAACGATTTCAGAACAAACGGTGCAAATATGACAAAGGCGCTTGATAACGTAGGTTCAGGCTCGATTACATTTGCTGTCCGTGACAGCGACTTTGAGGGCAAGCAGATAAAGAAGGGCGAAATACTCGCCATGGAAAACGGCAAGCTTGCATTTGTTGAAAAGGATGTTACAAAAGCGCTTATCAAGATTACAAAGAAGCTTATCCGTTCAGGCTCGTCCTATATTACGGTAATTTACGGCAGCGACGTGACAGACGAAACCGCTCAGGCGGCTTTTGAAGCGCTCAGAGCCAAGATAAGCGACGATATCGAGATTGTACTTGTAAACGGCGGACAGCCTGTATATTACTACCTAGTATCAGTAGAATAATTTTATGAACGAAATAAAAAAAAGCCCCGACTCCCCTGTCTGTTATATCAAGGGCGTCGGCGAAAAAAGAGCAAAGCTCCTCGAAAAGCTCGGCATAACAACGGCTTTACAGCTTGCCGAGCATTATCCGAGAGGATATATCGACTTCAATGAAACGACTGCTATATCCGAACTTATGAACGACGGTGAAAACCACGTTGTTAAAGCATTCGTTACAAAGAAATTTCCGCCGTATTACGGCAGGATAAATATATTCAAAGTATTAGTCAGTGACGGCACAGGCGATATGCTTATAACGTTCTTCAACAGCGACTATTCTTTCACAAGGCTTAAGCTCGACAATGAATATTGCTTTTATGGCAAAGTGGCGGGTGATTTTCTCAGGAAGGAAATGAACTCGCCTGTTTTTATTGATTCATCAGAGCCGAACAAGCTTATGCCCCGCTACAGCCTTACAACAGGAATATCACAGGGCATAATGTCAAACTGTATAAAAAACGTACTCAGTGACTTTACCTATGAGGATTACCTTTCGGATAAACTGAAAGAAAAATACGGCCTTATTTCCTATGATAGCGCTTTACGCTGGATTCATTTCCCGGAAAATAAAGAACAGTACGACAAGGCTAAATACCGCCTTACATTTGAAGAGCTTTTTCTTTTACAGCTCGGACTGAAATCAATGAAAAACCGCAACAAACGGCTTTCAGGTGCGACAATGCAGGACAAAAGCGTAGAAGCTTACTACTCTTCTCTGCCTTTTGAGCTGACCGGAGCGCAGAAACGTGCTATTTCAGACTGTTGCACCGATATGCAGAAATCGGTGCCGATGAACAGGCTGTTACAAGGTGATGTCGGTTCGGGTAAGACTGCCGTAGCGGCAGGAGCGGCATATTTTGCCTATCTTAACGGCTACCAGTCAACTCTTATGGCGCCTACCGAGATACTTGCAAAACAGCACTATGACACGCTTCACAAGTTCTTAGCTCCGCTCGGAGTGACTATTGCTCTGCTTACAGGCTCACAGACACCTGCTCAGAAAAAGCAGATAAGACAGCTTATCGCAGACGGTCAGATTGACATTGCCGTCGGCACACAGGCGCTTATTCAGAAAAGCACAAGGTTCAGCTCTCTCGGACTTGTTATTACAGACGAACAGCACAGATTCGGTGTGGAACAGCGTGCGGCGCTCGGTTCTAAAGGCAACGAGCCTCACGTTCTTGTAATGTCAGCTACGCCTATTCCACGCACGCTCGGAATGATAATCTACGGTGACCTCGATATCTCAATACTTGATGAGATGCCGAAAGGCAGACTGCCTGTAAGGACATACGCTGTGGATACAAACTATCGTGAAAGACTGTATAAATTCATTCTTAAATACGTCAATAACGGTTTTCAGGCATATATTGTCTGCCCGCTTATCGAAGAGGGTGTATCCGAAAAAGCGGCGGCGACAGAA
>ULXO01042438.1_pt1 | contig 16257 bp, 13 predicted proteins | sample 1961391 | NCBI WGS metagenome assembly ULXO01 (sample SAMEA4835841, study PRJEB28245) | human gut metagenome | biome: gut microbiome; material: fecal sample | place: Denmark | collected 2008 | reverse complement strand
GTGAGAGGACGCTTATATTTGCCCAATCAACGTTATGGATTTCACCACAGAATCTGCAATTTACGTTATGGAACTCGCGGAGTTTCATCTTTGAATTCTGCCGCTCGTATTCCGAATTGACGGATTTTCACAATCTGGATATTGCATGCTGCACAGTCTTGGATAAATAAAAAATAGAACTGATTTGTTTTCAGGATTTTGGGAGCGGCCGGTCCTTAGAAAGTAGACATTGCGATTTCAAAAGACAATGTAATTGGATTTTGAAATCACGATGTCTACTTTCTTAGTACCGCTGCCAGCGACAACAAGCGGAAGCGCTCCTGAAAACAAACAGTTCTATTTTTTATTTTATAAAGTTGTTATGCATGCAATACAGTAGCTCTGGAAATCCGTAACACCACCCACAAGCGGCAGTTCATAAGTTAAACTCTGGTTATAAATACTTGCGGATTTCTTCAATCAGGGAAGCATATTCTGCATCTGACAGGAATTTTTCACCCGGATTCATGGCAAAAACGCCACCCCATTCATAGCCATCTGTGTATTTTGGTACAAGATGGAAGTGAAGATGATGTCCGGTGTCACCGTAGGCACCATAGTTGATCTTCTGAGGATGGAATGCCTTGTGAAGAGCCTCTGCTACATGGTTGATATCTTCCATGTAAGCAGCGCGTTCTTCGGCAGTCAACTCTACAATCTCACTGACGTGTTTCTTATGGGCAACGATCACACGTCCTTTATGGCTTTGTTCTTTAAATAAATAAACTTTGGAGGATGGAAGTTCACAGATTTTAATGCCGAACTGGGCAACTAAGTCACCTTCCATACAATAAGCACAATTCTGATCTGTCATAATCTGTCTCCTGTCTTATTTCTGGTTGAAATGTACAGCGAAACCGGCGATTTCATCTTTTAAATAAGCAACTGTGATATTTCCTTTTGCATCATATTTGAAAGAAGACTCATCAAATACAAAACCACGTTTCTCTAAGTGGTACATTGCACGTGCAAGATAGTTTGTCTGGATTGCGATATGACCACAAGTTCCACGTCCTGGATTTTTCATCATTTCGATAAGAGAACCAACAAACATAGAGCTGTTTCCAACTTTTACATCCTGTCCAAGTAATGTAGCGAATTTTGCAGAATCAGAAGCAGCAGCTTCCTCAGATGCATTGTTTACACCAACGTGAAGAAGTTTGAAACCTAACATGGTAGAAACTGCTTCTTTTGTGAGTGCTGTGATACCAGCCCAGTCTTTTGCAGCAACAAGGTCTTTGCTTACCATCCAGGAACCGCCACATGCGATGATTTTGTTGAAATCAAGGTAATTTGTAAGGTTCTTCGCATTGATTCCGCCGGTTGGCATGAATTTCATATTTACATAAGGAGCTGCCATGGATTTGATCATGTTTAATCCGCCGGCTGCCTCTGCAGGGAAGAATTTTACAACATCAAGACCAAGTTCAATAGCAACTTCAACGTCACTTGGGTTAGAGCATCCAGGAGTAACCGGAATTCCTTTTTCTACACAGTATTTCACTACTTTTGGATTTAAGCCAGGACTTACAATGAATTTTGCTCCGGCGTTTACAGCGCGGTCAACCTGCTCTGTAGTAAGAACGGTTCCGGCACCTACTAACATTTCTGGGAACTGCTCAGCCATAATACGGATAGATTCCTCAGCGGCAGCAGTACGGAATGTAACCTCTGCACAAGGAAGTCCTCCGTCACATAATGCTTTTGCTAAAGGAGCAGCGTCCTCTACGTGATCCAGGGCGATAACAGGTACAATACCAATTTTGGAAATCTCTTCTAATACTTTGTTCATGATGATTCTCCTTATCATTCTTATTTTCTCATCCATGTTTTGGATGATTGTGTTCTAATATAAAGTTCCATTATACGAAACAATGTTCCATAAAACGGTACGATTTTATTATAACATCAGAAAAACGGATGTCAATAGTTCCAACTCAATTCCCTTGACATTTCTAATAGTAGCTGTTAATATGAGAAAAAAGAAAGTTCCACAATATGAAACGAGAATCTGAAATATGAAACATATAGGTAAATCCAGAGTTTTTTTGATTTTACAGAATTATATTGTGAACAGGAAGAAAGGGACACCTACGATGGCAGAAGAAAAAGAAACAAAAAATCCGGTGCAGTCTGCAGAGCGGATTTTCCAGGTGCTTGAGATGTTAGCAGAGCATGGCGAGATGGGGTTAATGGAGATCAGCACAGAACTCGGACTTCACAAAAGTACGGTCCACCGCTTATTAATGTCCTTGATCTATATGGGGTATGCAAAACAGGACGAGACAACGCAGAAATACATGCTTTCTTACAAAATCGTGAGCATGGCGGGAAAAATCTTAGAGCGTACCGACATTTTACAGATCGCAAAACCTTATATGGAGCGCCTGTCCGATATCAGTGGGGAGGCAGTGCATCTTGTACAGCGGGAAGGCAACAACATTTTGTACATCTATAAAATAGAAGCAAAAGTTGGCACGATCCGCATGGTATCACACGTCGGCATGGTGCATCCGATGTATTGTTCCGGTGTGGGCAAGGCGATCATGGCAACGCTTCCGGAGAAAGAAGTAAAACAGATCTGGAACGAGAGCATTATTGAGAAGAAAACGGATAAGACGATCACTGACATTGACGAGATGATGCAGGTGTTAGAGGAAGTCCGTAAGAACGGTTATGCGTTAGACGACGAGGAGAACGAGGAGGGCGTGCGATGTATCGCTGCCTGCCTGCATGGTTACAGCAAGGAAGTGAAATATGCATTCAGCATTTCCGGACCGGTCAGCCGTATGACGAGAGAGCGCGTGGAAGAACTTGCCGTGGATGTGAAAAAAGTACAGGAAGAATTATCAAGAGAACTGGGGTATTATCCACAAAATTAAATTTTTTTACAGAATATGTATAAGAAAAAAATCGATGGTCATACTATTTTTGAAGAACAGAGAAAATATACTCTGTAAAAGAAAAGGAGAAATGACTATGAGAAAGTGGAAATTACTTTTGGCTGGAATGATGCTTATGTTATCGTTGAGTGCTGTCGCAGGCTGCGGAAATAACAATGCAAACGATAAAAATAATGGCACAAACGGTACAAACACAAGCACGGAAAACCGTCTGAATAACAATGCGGACACTACCACAGGCAATGACAAAAATAATATTGACACCACAGAGGATAAGGACAACAACCGTGTGGATGATAACGGCAACGTGATCGAGGATGTAGTGGACGGTGTTGGCGATGCCGGCAAAGATGTGATCGATGGTGTGGAAAATGGTGTGAATGATCTCACAAACGATGCAACCGGCGGAAATGCAGAGAATACCAACGGAACCGGTGGGAATGCCGGAAATGGAACTGCAAATCCGTAAATGATAGAGAAATAAAAAACGGTTTAGCCACAGGTTAATAAGGCAGTATTTAAGAAATTAAGGTGTAATCTCGATAAAGTATACATTTTAATCCCACAAACAAAATTAAGGCACAGCCTACGGAATTTTTCTCCGTAAGTTGTGCCTTTTTCTCAGTTCTTCTGTAACCTGCTCCTGTTAAGCAGGTGATTTCACGGACAGCCTGATTCATGAAAATAATTCTTGAACTCTTTTTGTCCCCAAAATCAGTCGTTGGTTTTCCTGAATATTTTAATATATTCATTAAGAAAAAATTTAATATGCTTATCAGTATTTCTATAGTACAAGCCATATTCAATATTTTTTGTATCTTTTATGTGAATACAAACAAGCTCATTATCGCCTGAAACAAAAAAGCCGGGCAGTATGGCGATTCCGTATCCGCATTTTGCAAGTAAAATACTTTCACCTACACTTTCGCAGACTATATGCGTATGGTCTTGTGCGTGAAGGGTCAAAAATTCCTGCAATTTATTCCCCCTTATAAACGGAATGTTTTTCGGTGGAAGCGTAATCAGGCTTTCTTCCGCTAACTGCTCAACCGATAATTCTTTTTCGTTAGCAAGCGGATTGCTCGGAGGTATCAGTGCATAGCTTTCATAACAAAATAGCTTTCTGTATGTTCCTTGATTTGATAAATCGTGAGTTGCTATTGCAATTTCAAGCTGTTGGTTTTCATAAAGATTTTTTAAATCAAAAAAGTCTTTTACTATTACCTTCGGCTGAATATAAGGAAGCTGTTCTTTTATTTGTTTCAGTATCGGCTCGATTTTTTCAAACTCATTTTCACTCATACAGCCTATACGAAAAATAACGCTTTGAGATTTATCGTAATTTTGGAAACGGTTTTTCGTATCTTGCATTTTCATATAAATATCTTTTGCGTCATAATAAAATTTTTCGCCTTGGGCGGTTAATTTAACTATGCGTGAATTTCTGTAAAAAAGCCGTGTGCCGAGTTCTTCCTCCAAGTTTTTAATATGATGGGTAACGGTAGGCACGGACAAATACAGTGCCTCTGCTGCTTTTGTAAAATTAAGCCTTTCCGCCACATATATAAAACATTCAAGCTGTTGTGATGTCATATTGTGCACCTCTTAGTATTCCTTTCTTTTATTGTAATTGAAACATCTTTTTCAGTCAATCGTTAGCTTTTATCTAATGCCATTTATTTATATGTAATTCTGTATAATGCTTATTTTTGCTATAGTCTTGTATGAAAAATACAAAGGAGAGTGAATATATGAAAGAACAAAAAATGGAAACCATGCCAATAAACAAACTGCTGCTCAATATGGCGGCACCGATGATTTTATCTATGATTATAGGTGCGCTTTATAATATCGTTGACAGTATTTTCGTAAGCAATTACAGCGAGGACGCACTGACTGCGGTATCGCTTGCATTTCCGATTCAAAACATCATTGTGTCGCTGGGAACGGGCGTCGGCGTCGGAGTAAACGCTTTACTTTCCCGTTTGCTTGGAGAGAAAAAACAAAAAGAAGTTAATAAAACGGCAGGAAACGGACTTGTTTTAGGTGCAATAGTATATCTGATTTTATTAATATTCGGACTGTTTTTGGTAAAAGACTTTTATAAAATTCAAACCGAAAATGAAGCAATATGCGATATGGGATATTCGTATTTATCTATTATCTGTATATTTTCTTTCGGTCAGATTTTTCAGCTTATTTTTGAAAGATTACTTCAATCAACAGGACGAACATCGTTTACTATGGTAACTCAAATGACAGGTGCGATAATAAATATTATACTTGATCCGATTTTTATTTTCGGATATTTCGGTTTTCCGACAATGGGCACAAAGGGTGCGGCAGTGGCAACCGTAATCGGTCAGATTGTCGCTATGATACTCGGTATAATCTTCAATTTGAAATTCAATAAAGAAATACAACTTTCTTTCAAAAATATTAAGTTAGAAAAAGTTTATTTAAAAAGAATCTGCCAGGTCGGTATTCCGGCAGGAATTACAATGTTTATCAGCAGTATAATGTCCTTTGGAATTAACAAAATTTTACTTGGATTTTCTACAACTGCAGCAGCAGTTTTCGGTGCTTATTTTAAACTATATACTTTTGTTTCTATGGCAGCGTTCGGTCTTAATAACGCACTTATATCCATAGTTGCATATAACCTCGGTACTAAAAAATATGGCAGAATAAATAAAGCAATTAAATTGAGTGGTATATATTCTGCCATAATCGGAGTAATAGGATTAGTGCTATTACAGGTTTTTCCAAAACAAATTATGCAAGCATTCAATGCGTCAGGTACAATGACTGCCATAGGTGTGCCAGCACTGAGAATAATAAGTTTAAGCTTCATTTTTGCCTGTGTTTCGATTATGGCTTGTTACGCTTTGCAGGGTCTGAGCATCGGTGTACCGAGTATGATTATTTCGGCGGCAAGACAGGTTATTATTCTTTTACCTATGGCTTACTTTTTAGGAAAGGCAATGGGAGTAACAGGTGTTTGGTGGGCATTCCCGATAACAGAGCTTGTTGTTATGATAGCTGCATGTATACTTCTTAAGCAGTCACTAAGCAAATTAACATTGTCAAAATAAATAAGGCTCAGGGATAAAAATCCCTGAGCCATTGTAATGCCTTAGTTTTATTGGGTTTTATCATACTGCCTTACAAAACCTCAGCATTATCGTTTCTTTTTTTGTGCCTGTTTATTCAGATACATTTCATGGTCTGCTTTGTCAAGCAGATTGCGGAGCGTACAATCTTTGTAATTCATGGAGTAGCTGTAACCATAGGCGTAACTGATCGCATCCGGCATATTGCTGGAATGATACTGTTTGACCGTAGCATGTAGTTTTTCCAACAGTTCGTCTGCCTGCGCGGAGGTGGTGTCATACAAAATAGCGATAAATTCGTCACCGCCGTATCTGCCGACAAAATCTTTTTCAGGAACTACCTTTCTTAAAATGTGGGCAAAATTGGCGATCATCGAATCCCCGGCAGCGTGTCCAAGGGTATCGTTCACTTCTTTTAAATTATTTAAGTCGAACATAACAAAACACAGCGGCTCAGTGATAAAACCGGAAGAGTTCAAAAGGTCTTCACAGCGGCTTTTGTTTGGAAGTCCGGTGTGCACATCCAGATAGGCTTTCTTGGATAAAATATGATTTTCCCTGACAGCCTTAATGTGCTGGATCTGCTGCTGGACGATCAAAAAGATTAACAATAGTATATCAAGCGCAGAAATAATCTCGGTCAGCCGGATACGTGCGGCAATCTTTTCCGAGTACTGTTCGGCAGCAGTCACCGTCTCGTCGGCATATTCAAAATAAGTTTCACTCATTGAGACAACATTGGTGTTTTCATAGCCCTTTTCACGAACAGTATAAATCTCTTCTTTCAGTAGTTCCCAATATTCAATCTGATTGTCCAGACACTGCTGGTAAGCAGGATCTTTCAGGATTACCAGATTATAATTTCCATCTTCATATTTTAAACCGGACAAAATTTTATCCAGATACTCAATCTGCATGTCATCTGCAGTTCCGGTAATCTCAAGCTTGACTTCACGCTGCGTGGCTCCGCGCACAAGACCAGCATAGTTTACCACGTGGGCAGTTCCATGCAGATTCCGGATCTGCACCATCATAAAAATGACAAGGAAAATCAAAACCAAGATCAGAATTTGCTGCAGCAGTGAGGCAGCATGCTGTTCTGCCTGTTTCATTCGTCTGCTAAAAGAGGTTTCTTTTGTATACATGAGTTACCTTTCCGAAAGTTTTTTTGTGTGTAGCTGTATTTTAAACCATAAAATCAGGAAGGTCAAATATTAGTATGTTTTTCAAAGAAAATATCTTAAATAAAAATGAAATCTTGCCAAATTAGTTGTGATTCATTTTTATTTGAATTATAATAAACCCATCGCATTTTTTGAGGGCGACGAAAACAGAAAGCAATTTCAGGGATATTAAGGAGATTTCAATGTCAGATAATGATTTCAGAGAGGTAATCGACGGAGAAGAGAACAAAGAGCCGGCAGCCTCTGACAATAATTTACATACAACGGAAGCAGAGAGTGCGGAAGTGGTGAACACCACGGCAGATGCACAGGAGAGTGATGAGAAGAAGGATGATGAGTACGAGGAGATCTGCTACATCTGTCACAGACCGGAGCATATAGCCGGAAAAATGATCAGGATCCCAAACAGCATTTCCATCTGCCATGACTGTATGCAGAGAACTTTCGACAGCATGAATGGTACCGGATTCCCAATGGGCGATATGATGAACATGGGAAGTTTTAATAATATGAATCTGGATAAGATGCCGAATATCAGCATGATCAATCTTTCCGATCTGCAAAATATGATGGGCGGTATGCCAAACAGCCAGAAGATCAAGAAAAAGAAACCAAAAGAGGAGAGAAAGCCGGAGATCGATATTCATGCGATCCCGGCTCCACATAAGATCAAAGCGTCGCTGGATGAGTATGTGGTTGGACAGGAACATGCAAAAAAAGTCATGTCTGTAGCAGTTTACAATCATTACAAGAGAATTGCCTCCGATGTGCAGGACGGTGTGGAGATCGAGAAATCCAACATGCTCATGATCGGACCGACCGGATGTGGTAAGACGTATCTGGTCAAGACACTGGCAAGATTATTAGATGTGCCGCTTGCCATCACGGACGCAACTTCCCTGACAGAAGCCGGTTATATCGGTGACGATATCGAGAGTGTAGTCAGCAAACTGTTAGCGGCTGCTGACAATGATGTGGAGCGCGCAGAGCACGGCATCATCTTTATCGATGAGATCGATAAGATCGCAAAGAAGCGCAACACAAACCAGCGCGATGTCAGTGGAGAATCTGTCCAGCAGGGAATGTTAAAGCTGTTAGAGGGTGCGGAAGTGGAAGTGCCGGTAGGGGCAAGCAGTAAAAATGCGATGGTTCCGATGACGATGGTCAACACGAAGAACATTCTATTTATATGCGGAGGAGCGTTCCCGGATCTGGAAGATATCATTAAGGAGCGTCTGAACAAGGAAGCTTCCATTGGATTTAAGGCAGACCTGAAGGACAAATATGACAATGACGAGAACCTGCTTGCAAAAGTGACGACAGAAGATGTGCGCAAATTTGGTATGATCCCGGAATTTTTAGGACGTCTGCCGGTCATGTTCACATTGGAGGCGCTGACGGAAGATATGCTCGTGCGTATTTTAAAAGAGCCGAAGAATGCGATCATCAGGCAGTATGAGAAGCTGCTTGCCATGGATGAGGTAAAGCTTGTATTTGACGAGGATGCGCTTCATTCTATCGCAAAGGAAGCAAAAGAGAAAAAGGTAGGAGCGCGTGCTCTCCGCTCTATTATCGAAGATTTTATGTTAGATATCATGTATGAGATCCCGAAGGATGACAATATCGGCATGGTAACGATCACAAAAGATTATGTAGAGAAAAAGGGCGGTCCGCTCATCACGATGCGCGGCTGCGCAGCGATCGAAGAAAAGCCTGCAATTTAAAGGAATAAAAGACAAAACTCCGGCATTTATTGTAAAGATAGGTGTGCGGAGTTTTTTATGTCTGACTGTGAAGAAAAGATTTATTCCAATGATTATGTGGATTTTATCATATCGAAAGATGTTTTGGATGTGATTGACCTTTCAAGTGATTGTATCCAGCGGATCGATGAGGAAAAAGATACTTATTTTTATCCGAGGAGTTTTTTCCGGATATTTGATTTTCCGGCAGATTCCTATGCTTCTGTTCCAAAGTGCTATGGACTTCTGGATGAGACGGCGCTTGAGGTTTCGGGGATATTAAAATTACAGCAGCAGCCGGCACTCGCACTGAAAGGGCAGGGCGTGATGATCGGATTTATCGATACCGGGATTGATTACCGAAATCCGGTATTTCAGTATTCTGATGGGACAACAAGGATTTACCGCATCTGGGATCAGACGATCCGGGATGGAACAAAGCCGGAGGGGATCGCATATGGTTCCGAGTATAAGACAGAGCAGATCAATGCCGCACTCCGGGCAGAAAATCCGCTGGAAACCGTTCCGTCCATGGATACCAATGGACATGGAACCTTTGTGGCCGGGGTGGCATGTGGAAGCGAGGATGTGGAAGATAATTTTATCGGGGCGGCGCCGTTTTCCGAGATCGCAGTCGTAAAACTGAAAGAGGCAAAAACTTATCTGCGGGAATTTTATTTTATACCGGATTCTGTTCCGGCGTATCAGGAGAATGATATCATGATGGCAGTCAGCTATCTGGACCGGCTGGCAAAGGAGCGGGATATGCCGCTTGTGATCTGCATTGCACTGGGAAGCAACATGGGAAACCGTGGCAAGGACGGACAACTGGCAACTTATCTGGATATTGTATCCAGAAGGCGGAAAAGATGCAGTGTGGCAGCAGTAGGAAACGAGGCGAATGCAAGACATCATTTTCTTGGAAAAATACAGCCGGACATGGAGTACGAATCGGTGGAAGTCTCGGTGGAGGAAAATATGCCGGGCTTTTTCATTGAGATGTGGGCAAATGCGCCGGAGCTTTATGCGGTATCGGTCAGCTCGCCCACCGGGGAAGTGCTGCCAAAAGTGCCTTATCGGAGCGGTGGAAGACAGGAGTTTGTCTTTATTTTCGAGCAGACAAGAGTCAGCATCGACTACCGGCTGACGGGCAGGCGGCAGGGAAACCAGCTTATTTATTTACGTTTTTCAAACGCAGCGCAGGGGATCTGGACGATCAACGTGTATCCGCAGAGCATTGTGACAGGGGATTACAATATGTGGCTTCCCATGCGGAATTTTACGAGTGGAAATGTTTTTTTCCTGCGGTCAAATCCGAATCATACGATCACCGTGCCGGGTAACGCAGGGCAGGTCATAAGCACGGGCGGCTACAATGTGGCAAATGGCGGTCTGTATCTGGACTCGGGCAGGGGATTTACACTTTCCGGTGAGGTAAAGCCGGATTTCTGTGCCCCGGCGGTGAATGTGTACGGACCGGGACTGCGGAACCGCTTTGTGACCATGACCGGGACGAGTGCGGCGGCAGCGATCACAGCCGGGGCATGTGCGCAGATCATGGAATGGGGACTGGTAAAAAGAAATCAGATTTTCATGTCCTCTGCGGATATCAAAAATATGCTGATCCGCGGCGCAGACCGGGCGGATGACAGGAGTTATCCGAATCCGTCGTGGGGGTATGGAACGCTGGATGTGTATGGAGCATTTGAGGATCTGCGGAGGTAGCGGACATTGGCTTTTCATTTTCCCTTCTGTGAAGTATAATAATATGTGGAAAAAACATTTTGCAGGCTTCCTGTGACAGTAAAATGGATCACAAGAGGTATGGAAATATTATAATTACGCAGGAGAAAAGAAAATTTTATGATAAAGATCGCGTTTTGTGATGATGATATGGAAGTGCTTCATCAGATGAACGAATTATTAGACCGCTACCGGGTAGAGCGGAATGAGGATATTACCTATGCGGCATTCCAGAGTCCGTTTGAACTGCTGACGGAGATTGAGAAGGGCATAAGACCGGATATATTATTTCTCGATGTCGTGATGCCGGGGCAGAATGGCATGGATGTGGCAAAAGAGATCCGGCAGTATGACACGAATATGAAAATTATTTTTCTGACTTCATCCCCGGAGTTTGCGGTGGAATCTTATTCGGTTGGAGCTTATTTTTACCAGTTGAAACCGATCTGGGAGGAAAGCTTTTTCCGGCTGATGGATGCGGTGCTGGGACGAAAACTTTTATTTCATCTGGAAAACGGAGCAGTTCTGGAAAGCGCAGGGAGTCTGGATGATCTGGCAGGACAGCTGATGCAGTATAGCAATTTTTTCCGTCCCCACCGATCCTTCCTTGTGAATATGGAGTATATCCAGAATATTTCCAGCCGTTCCATCAAAATGGTAAATGATGCGGAAATCCCAATTCCGCATGGAAAATGTTCGGAAATCAAAAATATATATATGGAATATGCGTTTAATGGAGAGCAGGCTGTCTTATGACGGTCTGTTTTTTCTTTGATAGAATAAACTACGCTAATAGTAAGAATGGATATGGTCGATTCAATACATTTTACGGTCGATTCATGACAGTGCGTCCATTTTTTGGGGAAAATCGTGTATTGTAGATTCAGACAAAGGAGAAAGCCAAAATAAGCACACAAAAGAAGGGAGGATTAAGAAGAAAAAATGTTAGGTATGGAAATCTTGGTCATTATTGGTTTGATCCTGCTTTTACTTGTTCTCTGGATCATCTCCGTGCAGCGGAAGTTTGCGGTGATGGACGGAAATATCCAAAATGCCATGAATCAGATCGGAGTGCAGATTTCCTCACGTTTTGATGCACTATTTGCAGTGCTTGATCTTATGAAAGGATATGCAGCAGATGACATACAGCCGCTGATGGAGCGTGCAGCAGCCAGACGAAGTGTGATCACTGCTCGCTCCGCACCTGAGGAGGTATCAGAGCAGGAGCAGGTGATAGAGGAAACCGTAAAAAGCATCCGTCTGGCAGCAGAACGCAATCCACTGCTCTGCGCAGATAAAAACTATACCAAATGTATGGATGCGGTGGAATGTTATGGGCGCATGGTATATACCAGCCGTTTGATCTACAACGATTCAGTGACAAAGTTAAACAGTGCGCTTGGTATGTTTCCTACAAATGTAATTGCAGGTATTCTTGGCTTTCATAAAAGAGAATATCTGTCACAGAAAGGGGATTAATATGGGATTATTCAGTAATAATAAAAAATTATGTCCGGTCTGCGGGAATCCGACACCGCGGCTGCTTGCAACAAAAATACAGGACACACCGATCTGTAAGGAATGCGATAAAAAAATCTATCTGCCAAAAGGCAGGACAGATCGGATGACCATCGATGATTTTAAGCAGTACATCCAGTTTTACGAAGATAATCAGGCATTGAGAGATCAGTTCGAGGAAAACTATTCGTTTAATTTTGGACTGTTTGGTGGAGATCTGGTATTAGATATTTTCCATGGACTTTTCCGTGTGAACTGTGACAAAGATTCGCTCGCATTTCAGGCGGACAATTTAAAGTCTTTCCGTATTTTAGAGGACAGCCGGGTTTTATTTGAGGGAAATCATCAGGAATTAAAGCATTACGACAGTAAAGTTCCGGAAAAAGTAAAGCAGCTGGAGCCGCAGATCGCACAGTTTCAGATGCAGATGAGGGAATATGAAATGTTTGAGCGGCTGGAGCGGATGCATGAGGAAAATGACAAAGATGATAACCATTATCATGAGTATCATCCAAGACCATCTTTTGACGTGGCTTCTCCGGCAGATACCTTCCATGTGGAGCTGACGTTTGACCATCCTTACTGGGATAATATCAAGTGGGATTGGACCGGAGTTTCCTTTGACAGTGACAGTCCTAGTGTCGAGGCGTTTTTGAGCTGCTATGAGGATAAAACAGAGAGTCTGCACACGCTGGCGCTCAATCTGGCACACCTGATGAATCCGAATGTCAAAGAGATGACAGCGGGAGAAAAAAAACAGGATGCAAAGCAGGAGACCGGATCTTTGGAAGAGCAGAAGCAATCTTCTGAGAGCGATACGATCGAACAGCTGCAGAAGTACAAAGGTCTTTTGGATGCAGGAGTCATCACAGAAGAAGAATTTGCAGCGAAGAAAAAGCAGTTATTGGGAATTTAATGATAAGGCTGATCCGGAAAGGGTCAGCTTTATTTATGAAATCTGCAAAAATAATTTTCAAATGGTACGTTAAAATTTGTGATGGAAATTGAAAATTTCGAGTATATTTTGTGCCGGTTTTATTGTATAATATTCTTTATGTTTGTAAATAAAAAAGTGAATGAAAAATAAGGGGATATCAGGGATGAGAATAGGATTTGACAATGACAGGTACTTAAAAATTCAGTCGGAGCACATTAAAGAGCGGATCAACCAATTTGGGGACAAGCTTTATCTGGAATTTGGCGGAAAATTATTTGACGATTATCACGCATCCAGAGTATTGCCGGGATTTGCACCGGACAGTAAACTCCAGATGCTTATGCAGCTTGCGGATGTGGCAGAGATCGTGATCGTGATCAGTGCGGCAGATATTGAGAAGAACAAAGTCCGCGGGGATCTTGGAATTACTTATGATGTGGATGTTGTCCGGCTGATCGGAGAGTTTGAGAAAAAGGGTCTGTATGTGGGAAGCGTTGTCATCACGCAGTTTGCAGGACAGAGCGGTGCCGTACAGTTCCGTGAAAAACTGGAAAAAAGAGGTATTAAAGTATATCAGCATTATAAGATCGAGGGCTATCCGGCAAACATTCCGCTGATCGTCAGTGAGAACGGATTCGGCAAGAATGACTATATCGAGACGACCAGACCATTAGTCGTCATCACTGCACCGGGACCGGGAAGTGGAAAAATGGCGACCTGCCTATCCCAGCTTTATCACGAGAACATCCGTGGAACAAAAGCCGGCTATGCAAAATTTGAGACATTCCCAATCTGGAATCTTCCATTAAAACATCCGGTAAACTTAGCTTATGAGGCGGCTACCGCAGACTTGAATGACGTGAACATGATCGACCCGTTCCATCTGGAAGCTTATGGAAAAACGACGGTCAACTACAACCGTGACATTGAGATCTTCCCGGTTTTGAACGCTATTTTTGAAGGGATTTATGGAGAAAATACTTATTATAAATCACCGACTGATATGGGTGTCAACATGGCCGGAAACTGTATCATCGATGACGAGGCGTGCTGTGAAGCCTCCAAAATGGAGATCATAAGACGTTATTACACAGCGGTAAACAAACTGGTCAAAGAGGAAGCGACGGAAAATGAAGTTTACAAGATCGAACTTCTGATGAAACAGGCGAAGATCACAACGGACGACAGACATGTCACAGTCGCTGCAAAAAAACGTGCAGAGGAACTTGGCGTTCCAACTGCAGCGATCGAACTTTCCGATGGCTGTATCATTACGTCCAAGACATCAGATTTTCTCGGTGCGTCTGCAGCATTGCTCCTGAATGCGTTAAAATATCTGGCTGGCATTGAGCATGATGAGAAACTCATCCGCCCGGAAGCGATCGAACCGATCCAGGATCTGAAAGTCCGTTTCCTCGGTGGAAAGAATCCAAGACTTCATACCGATGAGGTATTGATCGCCCTTTCGCTCGCTGCGGTGACCAATGAAAACGCAAAGAAAGCATTAGAGCAGCTTCCGGCACTTCGGGGATGTCAGGTGCATACTTCAGTCATGCTTTCTGAAGTTGATACTAAAATTTTCAAAAAACTCGGCGTGGATCTGACAAGTGAACCGGTGCGCAGTGGATTGAAATTATACTAGTACAGCAAAAAATACATTGAATAATTTGTGAATAATGTATAAAAACCCTTTTATAAAATAAGGTGTATGGTATAATAAGCACAAGTGATGAAATCACGAGGTAATACAGGCGGTCTGATTGTTAAGAATATAACAATCAAAACAAGCACATACATATTTTATAGGAGGGTTTTTACAATGGCAAGATTTACGTTACCAAGAGATTTATACCATGGAAAAGGTGCTCTGGAGGCATTAAAGACATTCAAAGGAAAAAAGGCAATGATCTGTGTTGGCGGCGGCTCTATGAAGCGGTTCGGATTTCTTGACAGGGCAGAACAGTACCTGAAAGAAGCCGGAATGGAAGTTCAGTTGTTTGAAGGCATCGAACCGGATCCTTCTGTGGAAACCGTGATGAAAGGTGCAAAAGCAATGATGGAATTTGAACCGGACTGGATCATTGCGATGGGCGGCGGATCCCCGATCGATGCAGCAAAAGCGATGTGGATCAAATACGAGTACCCGGATATCACGTTCGAGGATATGTGTAAAGTATTTGGCATCCCGGCGCTTAGAAAGAAAGCTCATTTCTGTGCAATCTCTTCCACATCAGGAACAGCGACAGAGGTGACAGCATTTTCAATTATTACCGATTATGAAAAAGGTATCAAATATCCGATCGCAGATTTTGAAATCACACCGGATGTGGCAATCGTTGATCCGGATCTTGCAGAGACAATGCCACAGAAATTAGTTGCACATACTGGAATGGATGCTATGACACATGCGATCGAGGCATATGTTTCTACCGCTAACTGTGACTTTACCGATCCACTGGCGTTACATGCGATCAAAATGATCCAGAATGATCTGGTTGATTCCTACAACGGAGATATGGCTAAGAGAGATTCCATGCACAATGCGCAGTGTCTTGCCGGAATGGCATTCTCCAACGCTCTGCTTGGTATCGTTCATTCCATGGCACATAAGACAGGAGCTGCATTTGCAGATTATGGTGCTCATATTATCCATGGTGCTGCAAACGCCATGTATCTGCCAAAAGTTATCGCATTCAATGCAAAAGATGAGACAGCAAAGAAACGTTACGGCGATATCGCAGATTTCATGGGACTTGGCGGAGACAGCTTAGATGAGAAAGTTGCATTGCTCATTGCATACTTGCGCAGGATGAATGATGACCTTAAGATTCCACACTGCATCAAAAATTATGGTGCAGACAGCTACCCGACAGAGCAGGGCTTCGTTCCGGAAGAGGTGTTCTTAGAGAGACTGCCGGAGATCGCTGCCAATGCGATTTTAGATGCATGTACCGGTTCCAATCCTAGACAGCCGAGCCAGGAAGAGATGGAGAAGCTGCTGAAATGCTGCTACTATGACACCGAGGTGGATTTCTGATAAACCGGAGTTTAACGGACGTAGTGTCGCAGATTCTGTGG
>ULXO01009747.1_pt1 | contig 16347 bp, 22 predicted proteins | sample 1961391 | NCBI WGS metagenome assembly ULXO01 (sample SAMEA4835841, study PRJEB28245) | human gut metagenome | biome: gut microbiome; material: fecal sample | place: Denmark | collected 2008 | reverse complement strand
GGGCTGTTTTTGTTTATCGCATAGTCGCTTTTGCGATAATTATGCACTTCTGTTACCTCCGATTTGTTTTTTGCGGAAAACAAATCGGAGGTGGCGGCCCCCTGACTCTTTGTTCAGGGAGCCTTAAATGAAAGCGGCCGACTTTGTATCGGAATACAAAATCAGCCGCTTTCTGAATATGTGCATTGAGAAGTCCAATAGAGTAGGCAGCACCGGCAGGCGGGGGTTCGTCCCCGCTTGGGGAAAACTCCCGCATACAAAAACGCCTGCCAACGCCTATTGAAATTTGTCCATTGAAAGCCGTGTGTCGTTGATATGGGACAAAAAGCAACTTCTCAATGCTGCGGATTTTCTGATCCATAGCACTGTTACTCCTTGTCCGCTGCTATGCGGACGGCACACAGGCGGCTGGCATCATCCCCTTTCTTCCATCAATGTGGCAGTTCTACGCTGCCGCCTTTGCTGATAATTTTTAATTGTAAGTTCTAAATTTGGGGAACCTTGACGGTTTCCCCCGGAATTTGTCGATAGCATAAAGAAAGGCGGCCCTTATCCATAGGATAAAGACCGCCGTATGCACTGATTATGTATGATTCTGTTTTTGCAGCCCCTCATTGGCCTCACCTCACTTTTCCCCAGGGGATGGGTAGACTGTCACAGTAAGAGTGTATCTTGGAGAAATCATCAGGACTTCATCGAGAAATGTAAAATAAAGATAACAATGCCTATCATTTTTATAACGAATATGGACAGCATTTTTGGACACCATGCGACACCTTTTATTTTTCAACTTTATACCCCACCCGAAAAACTGTTTTGATATAGGTGGGATGCTTGGGGTCAGGCTCCAGCTTGTTCCGTAGTCGCCAGATCGTGTTGTCCACCGTGTTGGTGCCTAATTCATAGTCCTCGCCCCAGGCAGCATTGTAGAGCTGCTCCCGGCTGAATACACGCCCAGGGCAGCGGGCCATGCAGTAAAGTATAGAGAACTCTCCGTAGTTTAGGCAGATCTCCTTACCGGCCTTTGTGACCCGCCGCCGCTCTGGGAATATCTGAATATCTCCCAGAGTCAGGGCAGAAGGCTCAAGGTCAGCAGCATGGACAATCTGAACATCGTTTCCCTGTAAGGCTTTCAGGATGGAACGAAAGACACTTCCATCTGGATCAGAAGTACGGATGACTATAATCTCTTTCATACGATTCCCTCCTTGGGCCGCCGGTTCTGATATCACACCCCTTTCGGGATAATGAAAGCGGCGGCCTTGATCTCTCAAAGCCGCCGCTGGTTGTATAAGCGTGTCAAAGGGGCTGCTGCACGACGGCTTTTTTTCTTTTGCCGTCGTCCGGCAGCAAGCACTTATTCCAATGGTTTATAAAGCTGTTTCACGATTTAAGCGATGCAAAGCCCATCCAAAGCTGATACTTCCCATTGCGGTATAAAGAATGATAACGAAAAGTAACTCACCAGTTGCCAGTGTTCCATTCAACAGTAAAGACCGCAGAGCATTGACAATATGAGTAAAGGGGTTGAGATTAACAATCACGCCCAAAAATCCGTCAATTCCTCTTGCCGGAAACAGTGCCGTGCTAAGGAAGAACAACGGCAACACGATGGCATTCATTACCGTTTCGTAAATAACTTCATTCGGGAGAATTAGGCTAATTCCATACGCCATTCCCGATATAAAGAAAGCAGCCAAAAACACCAGCAGAATGGCCAGTAGAAATGCTCCAATACCAGCAGAAAATTCTACGGAAAACAAAAGGCTGATAGCTGCCATAATGAAAACTTCAAGGAATGTGCATAGCACCGCTTCTAAAAGTTGTCCCAAAACAATGGAAGATCGGCAGACAGGGGCAATCAAAATGCGGTAAAAGCTGCCGTCAGCTTTCATCATATAGTTCATTATTCCTCCGCTGCTGCAGGCGGAAAAACTCACTAACACAATAAGGCCGGGCAAAATAAAACCTGTATAGTTACTAATTCCCGTTCCCTGCATGGTTTGAGAGGCAACCGCACTATAAAGAACCAGCCAAAGGATCGGCTGCAAAATCGTCACGACAATGGTAAAGGAATTATGAAACCGCCATTTGACATTTCGCTGTAAAATTGTAAGAACGCTCACGCACATCCCTCCCGTCCAGCTTGTGTCAACCGAAGAAACACATCTTCCAATGTAGGCTGCACAATTTCAATTCCAACCAGCGGAATGTGGTGTTCCAAAAGAAACGTCATTAAATCCACCATGCAGGAACGATCATCATCGGAATTGCAGAGGACAGAAGCGTTTCGTGTAGAGAATCTATGAGAGGGGTGTTGTTGCTGCAAAAGTGGCAGATATTTTTGGGCATCCTTGCTGGTCGCAAATTTCACTTGAATAATATTTTGCCGCAGTACAGATTTCAAGGCATCAGGGCTGCCCTGTATGACTTCTTTTCCGTCTTTCATAATGCAGATTGCATCACTTAGTTGATCCGCTTCCTCCAAATAATGAGTTGTGAGAAAGATCGTTGTCGCAAAATCATCCCGTATTTTTCGCATCATATCCCACATAGCCATGCGTGACTGAATATCCATGCCGACAGTAGGCTCATCTAAAAATAAAATACGAGGATTGGACATCATGTTCAGCGCAATATCCAGACGGCGCTTTACACCGCCAGAATAAGAAGATACAGGATATTTTCGGTATTTGCTCAAATCAAAATCTGCGATCAACTTTTCCATACGCTTCTCTGCATCCGCTTTTGGGATTTTATATAAGCGGCTCTGGAACATCATATTTTCCTCTAAAGAAAGGTGTGTATCAATGGAAATATGCTGTGATACGCAGGCGATTTCAGAACGAATTGCCGCTGCTTTGGTATAGACATCCTTTCCCTGCATGGTGATCTCACCAGCCGTGGGCCGCAGATATGTCGTCAGTATGCGAATGAGTGTCGATTTGCCCGCTCCATTCTGCCCCAACAGGGAAAAAATCTGTCCCTGCTCGACTGATAGGCTAAGCTGATTTAACGCCTGCACACCATTCTTATATTTTTTTACCGCATTGTTCACTTCAATAGCGTACATGGTGCTTAGTTCTCCTGAATGGGAAATTGAATTTCCGTGATATACTTGTCTGGATTTCCTTTCAAAAACATTCCGGGGCCTTTAATGAAAACTTCTCGGAAAGGCGGACGCAGCTTCAACTTGTTTTGCTCCGCATAGCTGTCAATCGCGGCATAAGCAGATGTAAGCGTTTCATAGGAGCCAATATGCGTGACACACACAGCCTTTATCCGGGGCATTTCTTTTACTTCAATGCCATTTCCCGAAGGGGTGGCCTCCGTTGGCACACAGAGTTCCATATCTCCCATTTTGGTTTCGGGGTTCATTGATAAATAGCTGAAAAAGGGCGCTCCGTTTGCTTGTCCACGGATCGACTTGAACACATTGGGAAACACTTTGTTTGCTTCCGGGGCAAAGCCTTTGTACTTGATGTAAGCCACTCGCACAGGCTCTATTTCTCTGATCTCAATTTGATATTCCATGTCAATTCTCCTTTTCTTTTTTCACAGCGATCCACACTTCGGAATGACCGTTCTGGATTGTTTTGTGCTGGATCGGATATACTTCGATGTCCGGCAGGCCCGCATACTCATAGCCCGAAAACGGCAGCCATTCCGTATAAAATCTTCTAAAAACCGATTGGACATTTTCTTTGAAATATCCGTTGTTTTCAAAGACTACCCATGTGGATGCAGGAATTTCGTATTCACATACTCCATCAGGTGCCTTGCTGCTGCTGGATGTCGCGATATAGTAAAAGATGTTTTCGGGATTTTCATATACGCTGACACCTAAAATTCCATTCGGTGCGGCATTGTTTAAGGCACATAGCTCTGAAAAACGGTCGTTATTCAAAGTCTGTTCCCAGAAAAGCGGCACATTTTTCTGGTTTTCTTCCATATCGTCAACCAATTTCATGCGGATGCCGACAATGCGGAAAGCAGGCTTCTCTATAATGTGATAGGACATAGCACTCCCTCCTGAAACTTTCACAGAAAAGCGGATTGGCGGGTAAGCGTTCAAAATAGCACCTTTCTCTTTGGCTGCGATTGGAGAAATCCCATGAACGGATTGAAACGCTCTGTTAAAAGAGGTCGGGGAAGCATACCCGTATTTCAAAGCAATGTCCAGCACTCTTTTATCTGTCCGCTGCAATTCAAAGGCAGCTTGCGTCATTCTGCGCCTGCGGATATACTCCGCCAATGATATACCGGCAACATAAGAGAAAATTCGTTGAAAGTAATATGTTGAGCAGTACGCAATTTGCGCCGCCTCGTCAAACGATATTTCCTGATCTAAGTGATTTTCAATATATTCAATGGCCTTACTTAGATTGTTTAACCATTCCATTTCATGACCTCCTTGTATATAGCATACAGCACCTTGAAATTATATTCCTCGCCGTTTCTGCTCACTTTTGTAAACTAACGATAGCGTATTATTTTTTTCTTTTCAAGGAATATAAAATGATGTATGGCCCACAGTTTGAACCGGAATATGCGAACCTTGCTCGAAGAAAACAAGCCTATAACCATACTAACAAAAGATAAATCGGTATAATCATGCTGACAAACCGGAACGATAAGGTTATTCCTCAAATCAAACCGGAACGATACAATATTATTGAGATGAACGATAATGCCGATTGATGATTTGACTGCCTTGGGCGATGCGCTCCGAGCAGCACGAAAAGAAAAAATCTGACGCAGGAACAGCTGGCTGATGAATCCCATGTTTCTACCAAACAGATTGCCGATATTGAGAAAGCCAGGAGAAATCCTTCCTATTTGATTTTGAAAGCATTGGCAAAGGTGGTTCATCTTTCACTGGACTCGCTTATGTACCCGGATCTCTCGCCGGACGAAGCAGGACAGAATGAGATGAAGCTGCTTTATATGAACTGTCCGCCAGAGATGCGTGAAACATTGTTGCGCCACACTCGTGAATTTACAGAGGAACTAAAGGAACTCTCCAAGAAACTTGAAACAAAGTAGGCCAGTGAGGGAAATTTGAAGGTTTCGTCACTGGCTTATTTTATTCCTGCGGGAAAGAGGAAAGCAATGCCCCTGGATAGCCATTCGGCTTCCGGCGCTGCTTGTTGAGGGTATCCCCAAGCCCCCATAAACGCAGGATTTCATTCTGCGGCTGCGCGTCCGATAGACGCTTTTGACCATGACCAGCTCACCGCTGATCGTGGTCTTTTTCTATTTGTGCGAATTTTGAAATCGCGCAAAATAGAAGCAGAATGCGGCCCTCAAAACGGGACCGCACCCTGCAAATTATTGGCTGACTGATGTTAGCTGAATCAGCCTATTTAGGCGGAAAGTTTCTTTCGGAAAGGCTCTTTGCCAGGCGCTTCAAACCGCGCTTTATGCTCTTATACACCCAGCTGAGATCAACATTTTCCGCCTGGGCAATTTCCTTGACGGTCATGCCCAGGTAAAACCGGGCATAAATCCACTTGGCCGGCTTGTCCGGCATCTCCATTACCGCAGCGTAGAGTTGATCGCAGAGCTGCTGGTCCTCCAGGATTTCTTCCGGGGTCGGCGGGTGCTACACAATAGCCTCTTCAATTCCGTTGTCGCAGTCCAGGGAGTAGTGAGCTTTGTAGTTATACATCCGCCGCTGGTAGCACGCTTCCGCTCGTTTGTCGGCCAGAAACACCGCCTGCACTTCATCGGCTACTTCCAGATAGGTGTCCGTTTTATAAATATCGGGATACAGCTCCCGAAGATTGATCTTCTGCATTATGTACCTCCATTTCGGTTCACGGGTCCAGTTGACGGGTGAGCCGAAATGGGGCGGAGAACGGCACCGGCACAATTCGGGGCCATTCCACAAAAAACGACAAAGAAAAACGCCAGTCTCCCAAAGTGGGAAACAGGCGTCAAGTTCATTTCTTTTGTAACTGCCGATTAACCGGCATGATAATGCCGGTGGTGGAGCGGAAAGAGACGGGGCATAAGCAAGGCTTTTTTTGATGAACTACATATTACTTCTCTCATGGCAGCTCCCTCCGTGGGCCGCCGATCCTGCGCTGGACAAAAAAGAGAAGCGGCGGCCTTGATAACTCAAAGCCGCCGCTGATCGTATGGGCGTGTCAAAGGGCTGCTGTACGACGGCTTTTTTCTTTTGCCGTCGTCCGGCAGATAATCAGTTTTTATGTTTTACTTATGGCATGGATGCTGTGAATAAATAAATTGCTAAAGTAAAAAGGGCAATTAGTAAAAACAAGGAACATATCCATATTCTCCAATTTTTATAAATAGGATAGGCTGATTTCTTAGTACAAATTATTTCAGCAATTAGCCAGATAATATTAACAATACACCATAATATAGATGCCACTATGTTATTTCCAGTGTTATTAACAAACCAGAGATATACCCATGCAATGTTATTTACTAAAAAAGCAACCAAAGCGCCGTACATCATTGACTTTGTCAAACTATGTTTCCATTTTTTTGAAAGTTCCTTAACCACTTTTGCCTCCAAAAGATTTTGCTCCTTACTTGAAACCGGCAATTCTTTTCCCATTTCCGCTAATTCTGCCCTGCAATCTGCACATTGCGCCAAATGTGCTTCGATTATGGCTTTGCTATCGGCGCTGCAAACCCCGTCATAATACAAAGGCAGTAAATCTTTGATAATGTCACATGATATTTTCATTTTATATCCTCCTGCAATCGCTTTTTTGCTCGATAAAATACTAACCGCGCCCAGCTATCCGTTTTGCCGAATAGTTCGCCTATTTGTGAAAATGGTAAATCCCCAAAAACCCTTAATGTGAACACTTCTTTGTATGGTTCATCCAGTTTATGAAGTAGGATATGAAGCCGCCTTGCATCGTCTTTATCAAGATATGACCTTTCAAGATCAATGCCTGTGTCCGGCTGTTCAATATTTAATTCAGGAGAAAACCGTTTTTCCTTTTTGCAATAGTTGAAATAGGTATTCTTAGCAATCTGACATAGCCATACATACAATTTACACGAACCGTTAAACTGGTCGATATTACGCATTGCTTTGAAAAAGGTTTCCTGCGTTATTTCTTCCGCAACCGTTTCATTTCTGCATATCGACAAAATATATTTATAAACATCAGCAAAATAGTCTGTGTATACGCTTTCAAAATCCGGTATCTGCACTTTATCACCTCCTGTTCATTCATAAGACTTCGTATTTCAAAATCCGTTTCATTATTTTTTCTTGTTTTCTTTTTTTCTTCCGTCAACAGGTTTTTCTGCTGTTTTGGGAATCAGCCAGATTGTAGCCATTTTCACAGCGCCGGGAATACGGCCACCGGCGCAATAGTAGTTTACCCGTCGAGGGGTCACGCCCCATTTTTCACTCGCTTCTTTCAAGGTCATATAGTCCATAGCGCACCTCCACAACGTACATTATAGTTCTTTTACTCGAACAATGCAACGAACAAAATATGAATTATAAAGTTTAATTCGCCTACATATAACAACATTCCATCGAGATACTATGAACTATACAATGTAAATGGGTGATGTTATATGGCGAAAGTTGAAGATTGCCCCGGCTTTGAAACTTTCGGCGCGGATGTGAAAGCTGCGCGGAAAGCAAAGCACCTGACGCGCAAGGTGCTGGCCGAAATAGTGGGAATTGAATGGCGCTATCTTGCCAATATTGAAAATAAAGGCACGATCCCCAGCCTCCCGGTTGTGATCCAGCTTATCAAAGTCTGCGGACTTCCCGTGGAGCAGTATTTCAACCCGGAAATCATACGAGGGGACAGCGAACAGCGGCAGCGGGTCAGCCACAAGCTGAAACTTTGCCCAGAACACTATTTGCCAGTCATTGAGGGCGCAATCGACGGGGCGCTGAAAATTGAACAATCAGCGAAAGAAACGGGGGATGTGTGAAAGCATCCTCTGTTTTCCGTTTTGCCAGAGGGCCGCAAGGCTCTCTTATTTTTTTGTCCTTTTTTCAGAGAAATCCCGTATTTTGCGGGCAGTTGGACGTGTTGGGAGCGTTTTTCCAATAACTGATGCCGGGTAAGAACTTGCTTTGGATTCTTGCGGAACAGGTTAAGCATCTTATATTCCATCGGGGATAGCGCCAACGGCTTTCCGTTTAGGGTTGCCGCCTGTTCGGAGAAATCCAGAAATAACCGTCCGTCATCGTAAATGTCCTTGGCAGGTTTGTGATGTTCCAGCATGGCAAACATAGCTTTTATTTTGCGCTGCAAGGCTCCAATAACAAACGGCTTGGTAATATAGTCTACGGCTCCTACTTCATATCCCCGTATCTGATCGCTCTCCTGATCGTTGGCTGTCAGAAATATTACAATGGTGTCCGGCTGTTCCGGCTTAATCAACCGGCACAAATCATATCCGTTTCCATCTGGCAGGTTGACATCAAGCAAGACCAAATCAAATTCGTGTGCATTTAGAATGTCGGTGGCCGTCCTTGCATTTAGAGCAGAAGTCACCTCGTATCCGTCAGCAGTCAAATTATAAGCTAACATTTTATTCAAAAAACTGTCGTCCTCGACAATTAAAATCTGTGTAAACGCTGATTAATATCTGGAATTGTTGAAAGATTGTTTCATCAAGAGCGAAAATCGCCAAATTATTGGTGTTTTGAACTCATTTTCGTGCTTTTTGTGGAAAACTTTCGCAAAATGGGCGCAATATGGCCGTAATCAGGCCAGGGCTTTTCTTTTCTGCAAGCCCGTCGAGTTTCGTTTCCCCATTAGGAGCATATAAAGGTTGGCTGAAGCAAAGAGCATATAGGCCTTGGTCTCCAGCTTGTTGAGCCCTTTGTAACGGGTCTTTCGAAAGCCGAAGAGATCTTTTACGATATGAAAAGCAAATTCTACTTTGCTGCGAACACGGGATTTTTGATATTCCATGTACCTGAGCCAGCGGGTGCCTTCCCCTTCAATCCAGGCATTCTTTCGGTACGGCTTCAGCTTGTTTGTGCGGAAATCAATATTGCAGAAATGCTCATCGTCTTTGATTTCCGGATGGTTTTCCAATGAACAATACGCTGCATCACCATAGACGACCTCATCGTCATCCCGCAGCAGCTCATGCGCTACCGCTGCATCGTGCACATTAGCCGAAGTGACTTTCACCGTATGAACCAGCCCGCTTCCGGCATCCACACCAACGTGCATTTTGGCACCAAAATACCACTGGTTTCCCTTCTTGGTCTGATGCATCTCCGAATCCCGGCGGTTTTCTTCATTCTTGGTGGATTTGGGAGCATCAATGATTGTTGCATCTACTATGCTTCCGCCGTGCATGATACGCCCGTGCTCTTCCATAAAAGACTTCACGGCCTCAAAATACTGCTTCGCTAACCCGTTCTCCACGATGATCTTTCTGAATTTGCACAGCGTGGTCGCATCCGGGACACTTTCTTTCAGAAAGTCCAGATGCATAAATTTTCGCATTGCGTAGCTGTCATAAATCGCCTCTTCTAACGCTTCGTCAGAAAGATTGTACCATGTCTGGAGAAGGTACATCCGAAACATAGTCTCAATTCCGCGTGCCTGCCGTCCCCGCTGGTTGTGGTAGTAGTACGGTTCGATCATTGCCACTACTTCATCCCACGGCGTGATCTCATCCATGCACTCCAGAAATTCTTCCCGCTTCGTCTTGCGCTTGCGAAGACTGTATTCGTAGTCTGTGAAATTCATCTGTTTTTCCATGATCTCGCCCCCTTTTCCCAGTTTACCACCTTTTGGGGCGTTAGTCATGTATTTAATCATCGTTTACCTGTTTCATGGTTTCACTTCCTTTGAACTTCCTTATAGCATAACAGAGAAATGTCCGCAAAATGTTACAGCACAGAGTATTTTTCTTTTTCTTTGATTATATGAGAACAGGAAAGTTAAGGCAAGGCAAAAAGTATGAATTATAGAGTGTAGTAGCATAGCAAACGACGTACTGAATAGGAGAACTGAAAAGTCCCTCCTGCCTACGCATTTAGGGGGCAAAAAGCCCAGAGAAATCAAGGCTTTTGGGTGGTAGTTGGTGGAGTGGCAGAATGATTTCTCAGGTATTCTCGGAATAGAGATTATAAAGTTAAAGAAAAGCGCCAGATGCAGGACCAACAGTGTCACACCCGGCGCTTTTGGTATGCTATTTTTCAATTTTATATCCCACCCGAAAAACGGTCTTGATGTAGGTGGGGTGTTTTGGGTTAGGCTCCAGCTTATTCCGTAGGCGCCAGATCGTATTGTCCACGGTGTTAGTGCCTAATTCATAGTCCTCGCCCCAGGCCGCATTATAGAGCTGCTCCCGGCTAAACACATGACCGGGGCGGCGGGCCATGCAGTAAAGGATGGAGAACTCTCCGTAGTTCAGGCAGATCTCCTTACCGGCCTTTGTGACCCGCCGCTGCTCTGGAAATATCTCAATATCTCCCAGAGTTAGGGCAGAAGGATCAAGGTCAGCGGCATGGACAATCTGAACATCTTTTCCCTGTAAGGCTTCCAGGATGGAGCGAAAGATACTTCCATCTGGATCAGAAGTACGGATGACAATAATCTCTTTCATACAATCTCCTCCGTGGGCCGCCGATCCTGCGCCGGTCAAAAGAAGGCGGCGGCCTTGATTTCTTCAAAGCCGCCGCTGGTCGTATGGGCGTGTCAAATGGACTGCTGTACGACGGCTTTTTTTCTTTTGCCGTCGTGCGGCAGAACAATTCTTTTATTCTATATTAAGTTTTGTTTCTGAAGATTTGATAAAGATTCCAAAATAAAATGGACGGTATTTCCATGCCGCCCATTTTAGCTTACGAGGGAATTTTGATTGTAACTTTTGCTCCGCCTGTTTCTTTTGAATTGTCTAAAATAAGTTGACCGCCGTGTTTCTGGATAATTGAATCAGCGGCGTATAGCCCAATTCCAAAGTGTGTCTTGGAAGTCCTGCTGGTATCATCCATGTAGAACTGTTCTGTACCATGCTTTAATGCTTCTGGTGAAAATCCACTTCCTGTATCAGTTATCGTAACCATGAAAACGCGGCTTTCTTCGGACACCGAAAGCGCAACTTGTCCTCCGGGTGGGGTGCGTTCTGCGGCATTGGATACGATATTGACAATCGCTCTGATTAGGAGATCGTGATCTACTGAAATTTCGCTGGTTGTGTAGCGGCAATCCCATACTGGTGTCAAATTATGAACCGTACATAATCCTCTTAGCTGCTGCTCAATTTCTTTGAAAAGAATTTCACAGGCAATTTTTTGGGGCCTGAATTGATAGCCTTGCCACGATTTCGTAACTTCAATTAGTGTCTGCACATAATTCTGCATTTGCAGAGAGCTGCTTTCAATGTATTCTGTGTATTTCTTTTGTGTTTCTGAAAGGTCAGATTCCAGAAGAAGTTCCGCATTTCCACGAACAAGAGTAAGCGGGGTTTTCAAATCATGTGCCAGAGCGGACATTTGACGGTTTTTTTTCTGCTCGATCTGCCACTGTCGTTCCAAAGAATCTTTTAGTGCCGTCCGCATATTGTCCATTGAATGAAGTATTGCATCGACTTCTTTAATCCCGCTCGCAGAAATTTCAAAATCCAATTCCTGATGTTCGACTTTGTTTGTGACAAAAGTGAGCGTGGACAATCTTTTATTCAATGCTTTTCCGAAACGAACCGCAATCATAATGATGATAAAAAGCATCCCAAGAATTGCAGATATAAAAACGAGCATTTGGGGGGGGACGAGGATTTTCTGCATAAGGGGAGATTTGTACTGTGGAGAGAGCGTATATCTTAAAACGCAATATTCCGTATTTCTCGGAATGATCGTATAGCTGTATTTCCCGATTTTTGTCTTTTCTTCCTGTACAGCATCCCATGCCTTTTGTGCCGCATTTCCCGTTAAATTTCCGCTTTTCACATTCCCGTCTGAATCAAAGACTGCATAATCGCACGGCTCCGGGATAATATCTTCTGTGACTTGTTCTGCCGTTTGAATTTCGTTATACGCACCCTGCGCCTGTTCCTGTGCATAATCCGCTGGATAGACAATCCTATCATTCATAAGGACATTAAACAGAATCAGCAACGAAATTGCCAGCAAGCACATAAAGGCAAAAATGTATGCGAAGTATTTGAGGTAGAATAAACTTAATGGAACCTGTACTTTTCTTTTTATTCTTCCCATTTATATCCTACCCCCCATACAGTCTTGATTGGCGCATAGTCAAATTCCTGCAATTTATTGCGGATGTTTTTAATGTGCGTGATGATGGTGCTGTCATTACTTTCACTGTCAAAACCAAAGACATTTTCAAGAATCTGTTCTTTTGAAAATACTTGTCCCTGATTTCTGGCTAAAAACTCGCAGATTTCATATTCTCCCTTTGTCAAAGGGACAACTACATTCTTGACTGAAAATTGTTTTGCGGAAATATTAAAATTGGAATGTTCAAACGAGATACGGACAGAATGTTCCCGTTGCTCCCGCCGCAAATGGGCGGAAATTCTTGCCCGCAATTCCATAACGCCAAAAGGCTTGCAAATATAATCGTCTGCGCCGAGCGATAACCCATTCACCAAGCTGTTTTCTTCTGATTTTGCAGTCAGAAAAACAATCGGGCAATCCACTTGATTTCTCAATTTTTTGCAAAGGGTAAATCCATCAATTCCCGGCATCATAATATCCAGCAAAATCAGATCAAAAGAACTGACTTTTGTATAGTCAATGTCTACCGGGCTGGAAATCCCGGTTACAGAATGTCCGTCTTTACTCAAAATGCTTTGTATCATATCCAGGATACCCGCTTCATCATCAACCGCCAAGATAGACGCCATATTTCTCACCTCCTCTATGATTATAGTAACTCTTCAGCACAGAGTAAACCTTAATCGGCTATTCTGGAGCCTTCCCAGCGGCAGGCCCAAAACAGATAAGCGATAATCCCAATCACGATCACGAAAAAGCCAATATAAGCCACTTGCTTTAATTCCACACAAGCGGCCATCTCGCCGTTATATGCAGCATAGAATGTTGTTACTGCTCTTGCAGGCCATACAGAGGGGACATATTTCCAAATAGGTTCTCCCAAGCCAGTAAGGAAAAGCGCCGATAACACGCTTTCTACGATCCCCAAACCGATGGACACTCCCTTATTCAAGCGAAACGATAAATACAAATGCAGGAAATACAGCGGTATGCTGCTCACAAACATCACCAGAGCGGCAAGCGGATAGAACGCAAATTCAACCGCCTTGCCGTGCAATCCAAACTGAAATGCTACGCCAAAGATCGTAGATGCCACGAGAAGCGCCCCAGCACAAAACATCAGGAGCAACAGAAGTTTGGACAAGAACGGAATTGCTTTTTTGGTTGACATCAACATCGTTTGAAAATAGCCAGCCGATTGCTCCTGCTCTGATATGATTGCACAGAATAGCCCAATCAAAAACGGTAACGCCATCCCAAGTACCTGATAGTAAATATCGACTTTCGCATAATCGTCCCACGGAGCATAAGAATAGTACGCGATAAAAATTAAAGACGTCACAATCGGTATGAGCAGATGGGCAGTCCGTATGGAGAGATGTTTTGTCTTGAGAAAATCTGCCTTGAAATAAGAAAAAAGCATGAAGTTATTTCACCTCCATCTTTTCAAACCAAATTTCAAAGAGAACAGCGCACACAACAAACCACGCTAAGGAGAGCATGATGCCCGGTAAGATTACATGGGTACTCCACAACTCACTTCCGGCAGGAATTGGCAAGCCATTCGGGAGTAGTCCCAAAGTAGGACACATCAGCCGTACCGGGATAGAGGACGGACAAAGCCACCAAGAGCCTTTGTCAGCCAAGGTTGCTACGCCGCCAATCGAGATCACCATACAGATAAAAATGTCTGCAAACATACCGAATCGCGCACTCAAAAACAAATAGACCGGAATTTCCCACAGATAAGAAAGTGTCAGCAGGATTGTTGCCATTGCCGCACCGCCAACAGGAATTGTCGAACCGAAGATAGCTCCACCGATTGTTGCGCCCAGAAAAATAATTACATTTGCTGCAAAAAGCCCTAACGCAAGATATATCATCTTGCCAAGAACCAATTTCCGTCCCGATGCGGGCAGGCTTTTCAAATTGTAATAGCGATTTTTTCTGTCTTTGGTTACGCTCAAATAGCACATCACAGCCAATGTTCCCGGTAATAAGGTGGCATACCACCAATTCCATGCTCCGGCAGGAAAAGCATCTGCCAAGCCGCCAGTTAAAGCCAGCACCAACAGTAGTGTTATCGTCGGCGCAATCACAGGAAGAATCTTACCAAATGTACGTTTGAACTTTAAGTGTTCTGCTTTTATAATGCTGCCCATTTTTACTCACCAACCTTTCCGACTTGCTTGATAACCTGCATAAAGAGCTGTTCCAAATCTTCCCCATTCTGGAGTTGTCCCTCATACCCAAGAACACCATTTGCAATGATTCCAATATGGTCGGCTGCCTGCTGTACTTCGGAAAGAATGTGACTGGACAAAATCACCGTGATTCCTTTTTCCGGGAAAGAGCGAATCAATTCCCGCAATTCTTCAATACCTATGGGGTCAAGCCCGTTGGTTGGTTCATCCAAAATCAGCAGCTTTGGGTGGTTCAGTAGGGCGTTAGCAATCCCAAGCCGCTGTTTCATACCCAAAGAAAATTGCCCCACTCGTTTTTTTCCAGTATTCGTGAGTTGAACGATTTGCAGCACTTCATCAATTCTTTTGTCAGGCAGTCCTAAGAGCGTGGTGCGAACTTTCAGGTTTTCTCTCGCAGTCAGATTTTCATAAAGCGGGGGCATCTCAATTAGTGCGCCAATCTCGTTCAGCGCCTCCCGGCTCCAAGGCTGGCCGTTAAATGTTACCGTGCCAATGGTCGGTTTCAAAATCCCGGTAAGCATTTTCAATGTAGTGGATTTGCCAGCACCATTTGGCCCTAATAAGCCATATACCGAGTTGCGGGGGATATTCAGGGATACTTTGTTTACTGCCATCTGTCCCTTGAACTTTTTACAGAGGGCATTTGTTTTCAAAATTAAGTCCATAACGACTAACTCCTTTCTGCTAATTGCAAGGAGTAGAATACATGGTATTTCTGAAGATTGTATAAAGATTACCCTCTGAAATATGGATTATAAATGTCTGCTTGCGTTAAAATGAGGCGGAAGTGGTGATGTATAGGATATATCTGTATTGCGATTATCATATTTGTAATCGTCAAAAGTATCAGAAAGAAATATAGATAAGCGCCGGACAAAGAGGCCATGTAGCCCCCGCCCCCGGCGCTTTTGATGGATTACATCGGATAGGTAATATTGGCTGTATCCGGGTGAATCAGAACCACCGGAACATCGTTCTCCCGTGCATACCGCACACATTGCATTGTCCCGGACCGCAGATTCCGCACATCGTCATAAACTGCCACCAGGTAGTTGGCCTGATCCACCATGTAGCAATTTCTCTTGATATAGCTCTCACGGCAATCCTTGTTTCCGATGACCTCTTTTCTGCTGCAATGTTGCAGGATAAACTCCATCCGGCGCTTGCTGCGCTGATCCCACTTGGCATCATGGCCGACAAACGGGAGGGCTACAACCAATTCAATATCTTCGTATCCAGGCTGTTCCTTCAGACGAAGGATTTGTTCAGCCGCCCACATATCCACACCCAGGGCGCCGCCAACATAAAAGCGCCGGACTTCCTTTTCATCATGTAGCTTTCGGAACACCTCCAGCATATTGGCTTTGATCTTCTTGCAAAGGGTATAATCTTCACTGTATTTGAACTTGAACCGGCTTGGCCGGTGTCCAGTAATAGCACAAACGCATTCATTCATGCGGTTTCCTCCTGTTCTAATATCGGTCAACACATAGAAAACAAAAATAACTCATTTAATAATGCGTAAACGAAATCATCAGCCAAATTATAACACAAATAATGTTCATTATCCAGGGAACCTTTCTGATATGCTAACAATCAGAGAGGTGAACTTATGGACGAAGAATTTATCCGCAATCGGATCACGGAGCTGCGGTTGAAAAAAGGCATTTCTGAATACCAGTTGAGCTTGGAACTGGGGCAAAACCGTGGCTACATCCAGGCTATTTCCTCCGGCCGGGCGTTGCCTTCCATGAAGCAATTTCTAAATATCTGCGAATATTTTGAAATAACGCCCCTACAATTTTTTGACGCTACCGAAAACACCCCACAGCTTGTCAGAAAGGCGTTGGATGGCATCAGGACATTATCAGATGATGATTTAATTATATTGCTTGGTCTTATCGCACGGCTGAATCAAGGAAA
>ULXO01002992.1_pt1 | contig 16948 bp, 14 predicted proteins | sample 1961391 | NCBI WGS metagenome assembly ULXO01 (sample SAMEA4835841, study PRJEB28245) | human gut metagenome | biome: gut microbiome; material: fecal sample | place: Denmark | collected 2008 | reverse complement strand
AGAGTAGGTGTAGCTACCTGCACTGCCTGTAGCCTTGATTGTCGTACCCGAACTGTTCTTTATCGTGAAATAGATGTCGTTGTTGCTTGCCTGTGTGCTGGAGCTGTCGTTCTTGTGATTCCAGACTTTCTTTATCTGAGCTGTGCCTAAACTGTCAGAATAAATAGCAATTTTTGCGGTGCTGGGGTCTCGGTCAGTGACGAATGTTGCAGAACTCTGTGAGCCGCTACCCGAAATCATATACATAGGTGCAACGTCAACTATATTATTCTGATACTTACTGCTATTACGTTCAGCTGTAAGCGTTATAGCCGAGCCGGAGGGGATAGGCTTTGTTGACTTTATAACGAGCTTACCCTCTGTATCTGTGGTGATTGAAAGGTAGCTGTAATTCTTAATTGCCGTCTGCCAGTCATAATACTTAGATACATTTTTGCTGTCTGTCAGCGTTATTGTGAACGTTCCGTCTCTGTTTGTTGTCATTTTCTTTTTTGTAGGTGTATCTTTTTTGCCTACTGCGTATGACGGAATTGTCGTATGACTTAACATCTGTTCTTTGATTTTGTTATAGCAAGCCTTGACATTTGTAGCCATCGAGCTTGACATACCTTCGGTGAATATACCGACAGCCGTACTCTCGTAAGAGTTATTAAACCAACCGTCACAGATATTCCAGATAACAATCTGCGTTGCAATACGTTCAGTATCAGCGCTATATCCGTACTTTGTCATACCCTGATAACCATAAATCAAAGCGTGCTTGAGATTAAGTCGCTGTGCTCTTGATAAATCATCGTAATAATCCTGAGCGGTATAATTGCCTGTCCAAGCATCTTTAGATGACTGAATACAATACGCTACCTGTCCTGTCGAACTTCCAACATTGAGTTTAATAATCTGTCCGTATGTGCTTGTGTTCAGTCTGCCGTTGAAGTTATATGAATAACTGTACCAGTCAACGTATAACTTCTGATTTGAGCCGTTTGCAATATTCATTATTGTAGCCGCAAGTGTATTTACACTTATTGCTGACATAGCAATAACGACAGCTAAAACTAAGCTCAACATTTTTCTGAGTCTGTTTTTCATACTGATTTCCTTTCTTGGTTTGTATTTGTATATATAAAAAAGCAGTCCTACTGGTGCGGACTGCTTTGGATTTTCATATTCGATTACTGTCAGAAAAAGAAAAAGAGCCTTGAATTTATACTTTCAAAGCTCTTAGCATATTAAATTGTGACTGGTATCAGTAGCAAGGGAAGAACACATAGGCTGTCAAGTCCTGACAGGCAGTATCATTGCTAATATCAATGCCCCAGTGTTCTTTTGCCCATTGGCAATATTCGCTTGCAAGGCAATAGTCTACACAAGTTGCACCTAAACCTTCTTCATAGTTAAGCTGGATTTCTTCACACAGAATTCCTATCATTTTTCCTTTACGAGTATATCCACTCCATCTTAGATTAGGAACTGCTGGGCTATTAGCATATACTTGTGCCCAACTGCTGTGTTGATATACTTTGCCCTTGACCGTACCAAAGTCGGACGGCTTACAGTAGCCGTAACCGTTATCCTTTGCGTACTTTTCGCAAGCCTTTAATATATCTTCACAGTCCTGCTTTGTAAATCTCCAGTTATCTTCAGCAGGCTTGCTTTCCTGCTTCTTTGTGGTAGTATCCGCAGGCTTAGGTGCTTCAGCTTTCTTTGTAGCGGGTGCTGCTGTCTGAGTTACCTTGCTGTCGCTCAGATAGTCGCTGTGTATAAAGCTACCGTCAGAAAGTTTGAAGTAGCCTGTATCGGTCTTGGCTGTTACCGTGACTTTATCGTTCACGCTGTACAGCTTGACGGTTTCTGCACCGAGTACGGCTTTCTTACGGCTGTAGCAGTCTGTGTTGACGTACTTTGTACCGCTTGCCTTTGTTTCTGTCCATTCGGGAGCAGGCTTTGTAGTAGCGGCAGTTGTTGTCGTTGCCGGCTTTGGCTTTGCCGTTGTTACCGCTTTTGTGGTGGTAGTGGTAGTTTCAGCACTTTTTGTTTCCTGTGGCTTTGTGGTGGTCACTGCTGTGATAGCTGTGGTCTGAGCAGTAGTTGTTTCTGCTTTCGGCTCGTCAATCCTATCCATCACTGTTCCCGTCACTGCCGGAGCGGTAGTTGTCACTGCCGTTTCGGGTGCAGAGGACGTTGTGCTGCTTGCATTGCCTGCCGTGCAAGCACTGGTCAGTATTACGCTGATAAGGGTTATTGTTGCGAGTATGGTGTGGGTACGTTTACGTTTCATTTTTGGGTCCTCCTTTGTTGGATTTGGTACTATTTCCTCAAGTATATTGTACCATAAAAACGGACAAAAGTCCAGTGAAACATAACAAAAACATATACAAAATATAGTATTGTTTTTTGTTCGTTTCGCCGATTTTTACAAACTTGTTACATTGTGCTACAGGTAGCACAAAATAAATATATAGAAAACTGCCGCCGACCGATTTTATGTTAACGCTTTATGGCTGTTGATGCAGCCTTTGCTTCCTGCTGATTGTTTGTAGCTGTTACAGCATTTTTAAATGCATCTATCACTTTGTTGTTCAGCTCATCATGAAATTCCTTGGTAACCGGGTTAGCGATATTCTTGTATTCGCCGGCAGAATTTTTATACTGCGGCATCTGCAAAAACATTCCGTTTGCACCGTCGAAAACTTTCACACCTGACACAACAAAACAATCATCCATGGTTATCTGAGCAAATCCTTTAAGATTGCTATCATGATTGTTGTTAGGAAGCACCTTGACTTTCATTGCGATTGCTTCGGGTTCGCTTTTAATTACAGCAGTGTCATTGTTTTCGTAGGCTGTCATTACAGCTGTGTTTATAGCTTTGCGCATTTCGGCGGTAACCGGATAGCAGTCGTCATAGTACTGATTATCTTTGCCGAGATGATTCGGCATAGCCACATACATTCCTTTTTCAGTTTCGATTACCTTGATACCACCAACGGCAAAGTTGCCGTTGAGCACAATAGTGGCTAACGCTTTTAACTTACTTTCCGGGTTATCAAGTTTTGTTACTCTTGTTGTTATATTCATATAAGTACCTCCTGTTACGGATACAATCTACATCATATCCTGTTCTGTTTCAGTTCGGCGGCAGGTTTCAAGCATTAAAGCTTTTGATGACTTTTTTCTGTTTCAGATGCGGCGTTAAGAGATATTTCCCGCACTGTTTCAAAGTCGGATTTCAAGAAACATATGGTAGTTTCCCGTGCATTGATTTTTGCGGAATATTTGATTTCACGTTCCGATAGCTGATTAATTACTTTTTGAGCAATGCTATTGTTTTTAAATAGCTTGTATGCTACTTCGCCTTCAGCCGTCAAATCCGCATGGTTAATGTTCCCGCATAATATCTGAGTAGACAGTAGCCCGTATTCAGACAACACCTTTTCTTTGAGTAATTGTCCGAAACGGTCATTTAAAGGAACTGCCATATCATAGTAATTACCATCTTTACTCTTGATTTTTGGCATTTCATAGTCTATGTTCCCATCACGGCAGATTATTTTTATTCCTGAGATAACAAAGCTATCAGACAATCTGATTTCACCGACAGCAGGAACCTCATCACCGTATGCTTTTGTTTTATGAAGCCTAACGGTGATTTTCATATCTACAGGTGATTTTTCAACAGGCAGGGAAGATGGGTTGTCTACATAATTATACTGCTTTTTGCGTATCCGGGAGTATTCAGAAATTCATAAATGAATTGTTGAACAATATCAACCGGCAGCCACGTCGAACCAAGTCTTACGGAAATTTCACTTGCTGTCAAGTCTTCAGGCTGTACTTTTTCAAGTGCTTCAACGTTAATGTTAAAGCGGGAATCGACTTTAGCCGAGTTTCGTGCTATTGCAAGTTTTTCTCTTACATTACCCGACAGATATTCATCGGCGGTGAAATACTTTGACAGATTTTCATTGTTGCCTTCATAAAGAGGGTTTAAGAAGATTACACCTTTCAAATCATTAAAGAGCTCGTTTTCCTCTTTTCCGGTAAGGCTTTGCATATATTCCATGTCAATACAAGCCTTTTCGCCGATTGATACTGCAAGAGCTTCACTTGCTGTATCAACCTGTGTAATTGGCTTATGTGGCATTATCGTTCGTTTGAAGAATATATCCGCTTTACGCTCGAGTTGCCCTTCATCGCCGAGTATTTCCAAGGCAGACACAAGTGCAAAAGAGCTATCATCGCTAAACGCCGACTTATTGGCTCTGCTGTTAATCAGTCCGTATTTTTCAGTAAAATTGTCATATTTTGTGTTAAGCAACTCCTGTGCCGCTTTAATGTCTTCTTCCGGATAGTCATCTGCTTGTAATTCGATTAAATTGCGTGTGCAATCACGAATTATAATTAATCCTTTGATACGACTTTCTGCTGTAGCAGATACTGTCACAGGTATCATTCGTGAGTTTTCACGGAAATACAGTTTATCATTTACAACAGAATAAGAAAAATTCTTTACAGAAGCATCTGCGGGAATTGACATATCTTCTTCAAGTTCATCGGTTGCAACATCATTCTCGTAATCTGATATTTCGCCGTGAATATTGGCAATAGCATCAGACAGGAGATCGGCAAGGCTACTACTGTCTGTATACGGCTCGCAAGTTACTTGCTGACCGAAACGACCTGATACAGTCTTCATTTCACCGAGTACCATTTCAGGATTCTGAACAAAATATGAATTCATACGAATTCCGTTTTCATTCGTATCAAGGTGAACCCAGTCAGGCTCAATATCAATAAGGCGATCTCGCTTTTGCAAAAACAGAATATCAGATACAACCTCCGTTCCGGCACTGCTTTTAAAAGTATCATTCGGAAGGCGAATTGCACCTAAAAGTTCGGCACGTTGAGCAATATACTTTCTGACCGAGCTGTTTTCTTTGTCCATAGTACCCTTGCTTGTAATCAAAGCCATAACACCGCCCGGACGGAGCTTATCCAATGACTTTGCAAAGAAATAATCGTGAATCAGAAAATTGTGCTTATCGTATTTCTTGTCAACAACCTTAAAATCGCCAAAAGGCACGTTGCCAACAACGCCATCGAAAAAGCTGTCGGGTATATTGACATTCTCAAAACCCTGTGCAGCTATTGATGATTTCTGATAAAGTTGCTGTGCAATTCCGGCTGATATAGTATCGAGCTCAACACCGTAAACCTTACTGTCCTGCATTGTTTTCGGCAGCATACCGATAAAGTTACCGATGCCGCAGGAAGGTTCAAGCAGATTGCCGTTTTTAAAGTTCATATTTTCAAGAACCTTATATACGGCGCTTATAACTGTCGGCGGAGTGTAAAACGCAGTCAGAGTTGACTCTCTTGCCGATGTGTATTCATTATCGGTAAGTAAATCTTTAAGTTCATTGTAATGGGAGTTTGACTGCTCAAAGAATTGCGGTAATCCGCCCCAACCGACATATTGTGAAAGTATGACCTGTTCCGTTGGAGTAGCAAGTCTATGTTCGCTATTTAACTTTTTGAGCAGACGTATGGCATTAATATTGTTATAATAGCGTTCGAGCGGAGTACCTGCACCCAACTCATCGGTATCAATATGGAAATTTGTACGGTAATCATTGTTGATTTCCGGGTACAAAACACTGGGAGCGTTGTTTTGCTTGCGGTTTTTCTTATGTTCACGAGCTGTCTTTAACTGTTTGCTATCAGTTGATTCATTATTGACCTCTGTATTTGTTCCCTCACGGTTACCGATGAATTCAAAATTATATCTTGAAACCAACGTTTCTTGCCATTTGCTGTCCGGTGAATTTGATATATATTTCTTGTCACCGCTTTCATTTATGAGAGAAATAGAATATGAAGATACGGATTTTACTGCCCATATTTCTCCATCTACTTTGATAAGGTCACCTTCATCCAAATCATCAGCATAATATCCGTTTTTATCATAAGTGATTTTTTCTGGAGTTGTATTCGTTTCAGAAATAACAGACGTATTGCTTTCTTCTTCTGAAAGTATAACCTTTAAATGCTCGTTAAGCGCATTTTCTTTTATCTTCTGCTCAAAATCCGCTATATCATATTGTTTGTTGAAAAGGGGAGCGTTAGCGTCGCTGAGCATTACCTGCTGATCGTCTTTTGCCGTAATTCTGTATTCGGACGCTCCGATGAAAACGGTATCGCCGACTTTGTAAATATACTTCTCATTATCCTTGTTTTCAGAAATGCTAAGACCCTGCTCGGTGTATTGCCTTTCCTCACGCTCGTTGAGCCATTGAGCATAACGCTCTTTTTCTTTTGCATTCAGATACCTGTCGTTGTTAATCAACAGCTGTATGCGCTTTGCAACCTCTAACCAGTTTAAATTGATTCTCGTTGCGTTATCAGCAAATCCCTTGCTAATACAAATACCCTTTGCATTGTGGTCATAGTAATATCCGGATACGCCGCCTGCGTGTGTTCCGCCACCAATGCCGTACTCGTTTTTCAGAAAATCCGCATTTTCTTTTTGTGATAAGCTTTTCCGGAACTGTTCATAGATACGGTATTTCCCGTCCCGAAAGCCGCTTCCATTAGCAAGATGGTCATTTATAATTTCATTCGGAATAGAAAAAGCAGAGGCTTTGGCGACCTCTGCTTTAAATTCTTCAATAAACGCTGTCTGTTCTTCTATTGACGGCAACGGTTTATAATTGCTTAAACGCTCATTATTATCTGCTGAGTAACTATCTCCCGCACTTCGTTGCGCAGATTGTTCGTCAGCTGAACCCATTTCATCATGTCTTCTGCTTTCAATTCTTCCGTCAGCCCCTGTGTTGCCGACATTTCTTTCATCAGTTTGTCCTCCAGCTTCAGTGCTCTCTGTTCCTCGTCTGCGAGATACTGCGTCAACTGACCTTTTGTCATCAGATTGTAGTACATTACTTTGCGATGCTGCTTCAGATATTCTTTCTTCATCTCTGCCCATCTGCCGAGAGTAACTTCTGGCTGTGTCGGCAATGTCAGATCCGGAATCTGATAATCGCCCTGCATTGTGTAAGTGATTTCTTTCATTGTAAGAACTCCTTTCGTTATCGGAAATTTTATTGATTACAGGCTGAATCACCTGTTGTTTTTCTTTTTTTGTTGAACGGATGGTTTTAGAAACTATACCGAGTCCCATTCTTGCTATATCTCCGGTAGCATATCCTATTGAATTCAGCAATTCCGGTGTACTGAAATACTCTATACCGTTGAAATCGTCATCGGTTAACAGGTTGTCCATTCCAAGCCGTTCATATATCATATATAAAACGCTATTAGTTACTATTCTCTTGTATATTTCTTCTGCATCCTCAGGCTTCATATAGTCAATTTCACTGCCGGTTCCGCTTTTGACAAAACCATAGATATAATCGTCTATATTGTCATCAACTGCATTTACTACACTTTCTTTGATCACAATCCTAAGATCGTCTGAATCGGTTGATGTGCCGAAAGCATTCTTAAGAGCTTCTGCAACATCGCTTTGATATTCTTCTGACATTTTCCATACAGGAACTTCTCTTGATTGTTCTGTACCGTGTGTATCTGCGATGTCAAAGTAGTATTTAAGTCTTTGACTTTCGCCTGTAGAATCCTCAAATACCGCTATACCTTTTGCACCTCTGTTGACCCATCTGCCGAATGCTGTGTTCCAACGTTCGATTTCTAATACTGCCGTTGCGTCCGGACGCTGAGCAAACAGTAACAGCTGTTCGTCAAAACGTAGCTTGTAATTTCTGCAAGCAGTTCTTAAGAACGATTGCCACGCTCGAGCTTCTTTCGTCACATCGACAATGATTTGATCGTACAAATCATTTATCAGTTCATACTTCCTTGCCATATCTATACCTCCGTTTTTTCTGCGGCTCACTTCTTAGCAAGCCGTCATCATTTTATATAAAAAGTCGGAGAATAGATTTCGCCGACTTTATTATAACACTTTTTGTTGCGTTTGTCTATCATTATAACGCTAAATATTAAACAAATCAAAACTGAATTTTTTGTTGTTCCTGCTAATTCTTCTTTCGGAACTGTTTCAGCAATTGATCAATTTTCATTTCATTTTCTCTAAGGAAAACTATATTGTACTTATCGCCTTTTTTGAAATAAGCAAACTGGATACCGGATTGCTTTATGTGGTCAAGCAAATCGGAAGTAACGATTCTATATTTAGGTTTCTCGCCGTTTATTGCAGCTAAACGTTTAATTTCATTATTGATTCTGCTATTTCTTTCATATTCTGATTCCTGTTTGCTATCATCCGACGGGTAGAGGATTTTATTGATGCGCTCCTTGGTGTCCGGCATAAACGCAACGTTATACTTTCCATCATCCTTCGGGAAAGCCGCAAGCTCGATTTCATTCATTTTTAACAGCTCTAACTGTATTTTAGTCACAATCATATAACTTAGTTTTGTGTTCGAAGATGCTGCATAATCTTTCAATCGTTTGTATTTTTGTGAGTTAATCAATTTATCCGATTGCTGTGCAATTTTTTTGCTGTCATAACCGAGAGCCTGACAGATTATTTCTTTGTTATATTCCTTGACTGTAATAACTGCTGTGTTAGTTTCCAAGTTTACATTGGCACTGTAGAATATCGGTAGAACAATAATTTTTCCAAGCTGATCTGCCGGAATTTTAACAGCAAAATTGTTGCCCTGGGCTGATATCAGATCTCCGTATCTGATGTTCTCGCACCGATATTTTGTTCTGATTATATTCGTATTAGCTGTAGTCCTATTGGATAACCGGTAGTTTGTATGTTCTCTGTATGTCTTTCGTGGACTGACAAAAAATACACACAACAGTGTAAGCAACAAGGATTTCCGTGTACCTTTCGGGAAACGGCTCGGTTGATAATTTGTTCCATACTGTTTTTTTAAACACCTGTAATTATTTGCGTATCGGTTTTTTTGAGAAAATGACCAGGATTCAAACCTTTGCCATTCGTTAACATTTTTTCTTGCGCAGGTTTTCTTCGATTGCAAATTTACATTGTTTGTATTTGTATCAGCAAGATTTGTTGAATATCCCATTGCCTTTTCAAGCTCGGCTTTAGTATATTGGTTGCCGAACTGTTTAGCCAAAGTATCAACACGAATTGCTTTCTTTTCACCGATTTTGCGAATTGTTATATGTTTTTCATATCGGATTTCATAATTTCTGCTTTTGAAAAAAGATATGAATTCGCTTTTGCTTCTGCACTTTTCTTTCGCATCATCAAGATCACTCAGTAGCTGAATTTTCCACGACTTTTGTTTTAGTGCTAACTGCATTGTTGTTTGATCTATCGGTTTGAATTCAGATTGAGTGCTTATAACAGATACTCCGTATTTGCGACACAGTTTATCGCTTATATCTCTGTTGTTTTTCATTGATTCTTTATTATCGTAAAACTTTTTTCCTGTAATCATATTGCAGGAATTTACGATTATGTGATTATGTAAATGCTCTTTATCAATGTGAGTGCTGACAACTACTTGATAATTCGGGAAACACTGCTTCACATATTCCACGCCGAAACGATGAACAGTTTCCGGCGTAATATTATCGTTCGGAGAAAAAGACTGAATAAAATGATGAGCAATAATTCCTTTATTCTGATTAAAAGCTAAACGCAATAATCTGAATTGTTCAAGAGTATTTGAATTACTTCCCGAACAATTTATTCTTGAAACCTCGTATATTTTTGCAGGATTTGTTATGTAAGCAAGTGCTTCCGTCAAACCTGCTACGGTTTTGATTTTGTTTTCCGCAGACTGATTAACCGCCATTATTTTTATCGCTTTCTTCGTTTTCGCTTTCAGCATTTGTAACAGCAAGCAACAGGCTTTTCAGCAATTTCATTATTTCATCTTGATAATCGGTGATTCGTTTTAAGTAGTAACTTGGCAATTCGCACTCATTCTTTCGACTTGTGTTTGCTACTACCGCAATCTGATTTATGTTGTTTCCGATTTTTAATAGCTGGCGTGTTACCTCGTCTGCGCCATCGACAACAATGATTGTTTTATTTTCTGAAAGTGACAGAATGTATTGACTTACACTTTGTCTTGCCATTGCTGCTTTTTCGACTAAGCTTTGTTTTTCTTCATCGGTTACTCTTAAATGAATCCGTGCATTTTTAAGTGGCATTTTCTACTCCTCTCTGAACTTCTGCGTAGCAAGAAGCACTGTATGATTTACGCAGTAAATCACACTGTGGCAAGCACAGAACACGTGCACCCGATTGGTGCACTCGTTCGCTTGTTAGGGTGAACCCCCTAATACCCCGAAAAACAAATTTGTGATTTTGTTTTTTAAAAATCGCTACGCTCACTGAGTGTATTTTGCGAATCATTTTCGTTAAAGTTTTTTTCTTCTGTCAGTGCATTTTGTTCAATCTGACTGTCAGATTTTTTTGTATCGGAATTGCTCAGCATTGCAAGAATTTCTTTTCGTTTTTCATCGGATATTTCGCCGTCTTTCATAATCGCCGCAAGTAAATCGTTAGCAAACTGATTGTCCTTTTCGGCTTTAAGTTTTTTAATTTCCTTGCGTAACTTTCTGATTTTTTCTTTAGCATCCGATATTGTTTTTTCTTCCTGAGTTATCGCATTTTCACACTTGTTAATAAGTGCATTAACATCTCTTGCCATTCAGTTTTTCTCCTTTTATTTTGGATATTATATTTTCAATAATCCGCTTGTCACTGTCAGAAGAAACAGAAAGCAGATATGAAAAGCCAAGTATGTCGAGGTTCTTTTTCATAAACATTGTTTCATCCGTTGTCAGATAAATCTCGGTTGCTTCGTCAGATGTACTGTAATTATTCGGCTCATCACATTTAAGCGTTTTTGCTTTTGATTTATCTTTGTTTGTCTTACGGACGTCAGCTGTTTTAATTTTTTCTATCGGCGATGATATGATTTCCTGCTGTTTCGTGGCATTGTGTTTTGCAATTTCATTTGCGGTAGAAATAGAAAGCTCACCATTTTCAACCGCCACTTTAACAGAATCAATTGCATTGTTTTTTATGTTCTCAATCTTTCCAATCTGTGCAGAGGAAACGTGCATTGCCTTTGCAATTTTTTCACGAAGTCTGCCTTTTATTTCAATGCCGTCAGCTTCAAGCTGTGTAAATATTTTTTTAAGTTCTTCGTGTTCTTTAAAAATATCTGCGTCACTGTATTTCCGCTGTGTGTGATTCAGCATTATCAGATCAAGATTCATTTCAGCCTCCGACTTCTTTGCCGTAATCACATAACAAGGAACGGTTCCGCTGTTCCATTTCCCTTTTTCACTTAAAAGTTTTATCGCAGATAATCTTCTGTGTCCACTGATAAGTTTATATGTTCCGTAAGATGTTTTCGTAACGGCAAGACTATGAATAAGCCCCTGTCGTTCTATATCTTCCGCAAGTTCTTCAATGTCGGGCAGAGAGTAAAAATTTTCTGAATTTGTTTCAATGTCCGTCACTTTTATCATCTTTATATTATCAATGTAGCTGTCTGATGCCGCACCTTTTATATCTGTTGTTATGGCTTCGTCAAAATTAAATCTTTTTGCCATTTTTACATCCTCCTTGACTTACTGCTCAACCGTTCGGATAATTTCATCTGCAAGCCGTTCGTAGCAACGTGCAGGATTTATCCAAGACATATACTCTGAAGCCGTTATTCTGTAACTTATGCTATTCTTGATAGCACGTGAAAACGGAATAACGGTATTCAGCACCTTATCACCAAGGTTCTTTTTCATTATCTCAAGTAACTCTTGATCAGCTTTGTTACCTTTATCGTATTTTGATGCAAAGCAAGCGTATTTTGTACCGGCATTTGCGATTTTCTGTGTTACTCTCGCAAGTCCCTGGACCGCAAAAGTTCCAAGTTCGATTGGCACATATACATAATCACAGATCGTCAAAACGTTTTCTGTGAAGTTGTTCATCGCCGGCGGCATATCAACTATTATGTAGTCATAAGCTGACTGCCTGAACTTAATTATATTTGACTGTTTTTCTTCATCTGATAAGTTGACAAACTCATTAGATATTGCGTTCATTTTAACTGACGAAGTTACAATGTCAATGTTATCATAACGTGTTTTTTTAATCAGTGGCTTCTCATCGGCACAGATAATAGCACGTTCGCAACCGCTCTCGTAATTTGTTAATTCGGTAAAGAATCGTGAGCTGTTGCACTGACCGTCAAAGTCAATTAAAAGAACACGATTTTTACGATGGGATAACGTGTATGCAATGTTGATTGCCGTGGAAGTTTTTCCAACTCCGCCTTTGTTGTTGTAAAAAGCGATCATTTTCATTTTGTAAACCTCTTTCTGTTGCAGGGCAACACATATTGTTAAGCCTCTTTATAAAATAAAAAGCAACGGAAAAGGACGGCAGGCTTACTTTTCCGTCCTACAGTGTAGCTATCACTGTCCGTTGCCAAGAACGACATAATTACAATTCCCATCATAAGTACGCTTTAACGTGCCCTACCTCTTAATTTGTCGTTCATGCGGTATAACCGCTTGTGAGAGCCGCCGGAGTTGCACCGGCTTTACACTGTTGCTCCCGTATAAGGTGCGAAACCGTGTCGCACCATTCAATTATAGTTAATGCTGCATATAGTCTTTTTTCTTTTCTTCTTCAAGCATCGCTACATACTGTCCGTAGTTCATCTTCTTGTCAAGAGCCATCTTCTCGACTTTTGATATTTCAATTTCGCTTTCTGTTTTACGTTTGTGCGGTGCAATAAAATCAATTATTTTTGCAGGCATTAGCTCACCTCCTTTTTAAAAACAGAAAGCACGGACGAGCCGTGCTTTACAATATTTGATAAACATCTCAAATTATGATATAATAATCAAATTAATTGGAAATGGAGAGGATTTAATGAACAATAACAAAAACATCACTGTAAAACAGGCGATAGATCGCTATATAGAAAGCAAGTATGCTGTTCTATCACCATCAACTGTAAAAGGTTATATGATCGTCAAGCGTAATCAGTTACAGAATTTAATGGAAATCAAGTTATCGGATTTAAATTCTGAACTATATCAAAGTGCTATTAACAGCGATATGCTGAAATACTCACCAAAGTCTATCAGCAATGCTGTAGGTCTTGTAAATGCTGCTGTTAAAATGTTTGCGCCGGAAATACGCTCAAAGCTATATGTAACAAAGCCGCAGAAAATCAAGACATCATTTTACATTCCCGAAAAGGAAGAGATTGACATGATTTACAACCGGATCAAGCATTCAAACCCGAATTTACTTAAACCTTTTCTTCTCGCCAGTCAATGCGGATTGCGTCCTTCTGAAATCTCAGCTCTGAGTGGCGATTGTATTTGCAAAGGACAAATCGAGATTAAGGCGGCAATTGTACTTGATCATCAAGGACATCCGATTAGAAAAGCTCCAAAAACCTATGCGGGTTATCGTTCTATCCCAATATCACCTCAAATGGAAAAAGTGCTTCTTAAGAATATCAATAACAGAAAAGAATCCATCTGTGGTGGTATGACTGCTAAAGAAATCGGCAATGAATGGAGAAAGTTCTTTGATACAAATACCGACCTTTATTACTTCAAATTTTATGCCTTACGACACTATTATGCCTCGAAATGCTTGCTGATGGGCATACCGCAAAGATACATAGCCGAATTGATGGGACATTCGTCAACAAATATGATTGAGCGTGTTTATCAGCACGTCTTTCCGTCCGCTATGCAAAAGTACAAGTTACTTTTGGCGGATAGTATGGATATGATTCTGGAAACTAATTGATTTAGTGGGTTCGAATCCCTTCCTCTCCGCCATAAGTCCACCGTAATTTTGATAGAATTACGGTGGGCTTTTTATACGCCCGAAAACCGCTTGAAATCAGGCATTTCGGCTATTTTGGTACATAAGCGACCCCCGCTACAGAGCAATTCTGCGGCGGGGTTTTGCACTTTATATGGGTTTTGTGGCTTTTTTGTCGTTGTAATCGTTAAACGGCTGGGGTAATCGTTGAATTACTGGAGTATTCGTTAAACTACCGAGGTAATCGTTAAACAGCCGAGTTCTGATAATACTCCTTATGAGAAAATCGGCGATGAAGTACGGTCGCTGGCGGATTTAGCGCCTTTTGAGATACCTTCATCTTGGGAATGGTGCCGTGTAAGAGACCTTTTCTCGAATATGTCTGGGCTTGCATACAAAAAGGACGCTCTCGCCATAAAAGCAGACAAAATGGTGAGAGTACTGCGTGGCGGGAATATCGGTGAAGAGCAGTTCTATTTTAAGGGCGATGATGTTTTCATTTCAAGCGAGCTTGTAAAGCCAGAACTGTATTTGAGAAAAAACTATATGATTACACCTGCAGTTAGTAGCCTGGATCACATCGGCAAAATCGCACTCATAGACAAAGATTATTCCGACACGGTTGTTGGCGGTTTTGTGCTTATGCTCATACCACACTTTAACGACGATGTCGTATCAGAATATCTGCTCTACGCTTTTGCTGCTAAACACCACCGTGATAACTGCCGAAACATTACGCACAAATCCGGCCAAGCGTTTTATAACCTCTCTCGTGAGCAGATGATGAACCTGCCAGTCCCGATTCCACCACGCGAGGAAATGAGACGGATTATTGCGATGCTGAAACGAGTGCTCCCCAGGGTGGCAGATTACGCTGTTGTGGACACAGCACTCCAAAATCTCAACAGCAGTTTCCCGGAAGCCCTCAAGAAATCGATTCTGCAAGAGGCAGTCCAGGGCAAGCTGGTACCCCAAGACCCTTCTGACGAGCCTGCAGAGGCTCTGCTGGAGCGTATCCGGGCGGAAAAGCAGCGGCTCATCAAGGAAGGCAAAATCAAAAAGGACAAGCACGAATCTGCCATTTTCAGACGGGATAATTCTCATTATGAGAAGTTGGACGGTGTGGAGTGCTGTATCGACGATGAACTGCCCTTTGAAATACCAGAAACGTGGGCTTGGGTACGAATTGGAACTATTCTCTCCGTTTCTTCAGGTGATTCACTGACTGTGGCTCAAATGAATTCGGCCGGTAGCATACCGGTCTATGGTGGAAATGGTATCGCCGGAACTCACGATAAGTGGAATGTATGCCACCGCACTCTCGTAATTGGCCGTGTTGGGTATTATTGCGGTGCAACGCACATTACCGAACCTTTTGCATGGGTTACAGATAATGCGTTTATTACTCATTTCGACGAAGAACTTCTGCAAATGAAGTGGTTGAAGTTTCTTATTGATTATTTGGAGCCAAGGAAACGAGCAAGCTCGACCGCTCAGCCAGTTATTTCTGGAAAATTGCTTTATCCCATGTTAGTGCCGATACCGCCATTAAATGAGCAGCACCGCATCGTCCAGCGCATCGAGGAACTGCTTCTGCTCGTCAAAGAGCTGTAAAAGGAACACGGTATAATATCATAGTGAAAGGAGGTCTTTCACTATGATAGAAGAATTCGAAAGACACTTGAGAGGCACAAACCTCTCGGAAAACACGATATCCTCGTACCTTTTTGCCCTTCGGCAATACAGCTCGCAGTACGATGGTATCACCAAAAAGAACCTGCGGGCGTATAAGGTGTGGTTGATTGAGAGCTACAAACCCAAGACCGTCAATCTGCGTCTGAGGGCAATTAACTGCTACTTGGAGAGCATCGGCAAAGAGAACTGGAAAATACCGTTTGTGCGAGTGCAGCAGAAAGCCTTTCTGGAAAATGTCATCAGCGAGGCCGACTACGAGTATTTCAAAACCTGTCTCAAACGAGATGACGAGCTGTTTTGGTATTTTGTAATACGCTTTCTGGCTGCAACCGGCGCACGGGTCAGTGAGCTCATACAGATCAAGGTGGAACACATCAAGCTGGGGCATTTGGACTTATATTCGAAGGGCGGTAAACTCCGACGAATATACATACCAAAGGCTCTGCAAAATGAAGCCCTTTCTTGGCTGAACGATAAGCACCAAGAAAGCGGCTTCATTTTTTTGAATAAATATGGCGACAGAATCACCACCAGAGGCATCTCAGGGCAGCTAAAAAAGCTGGCAGTCCGGTATGGCATCGACCCGGTGGTCATTTACCCACATTCTTTCCGCCATCGCTTTGCAAAGAGCTTCTTGGATCGCTGCAACGACATTGCTTTCCTCGCTGACCTTATGGGGCATGAGAGCATTGAAACTACCCGTATTTATCTGCGCAAAACCTCGACCGAGCAACGAGCCATCGTTGATGAGGTCATAGACTGGTAAAAAAGAAACCAGGCATACGCACGGCTATGGCGTATGCCTGGTTTTTAGAGTTTGTTTATGTGTATTTGTAGGCGCTCAGCCTGATCCACGATTCGTTGCTGTTCCATAAGGGGCGGTAGTGGGATCAGATACTCGTTTGCCTTTACAATGGTGATTGTCCCCACTGTTGTACCCGCAGAGTTCTGCTTAATCTGCTCCTCCATGTATGGTGAGTACATCAAGAGTTTCAGATAGGCGGGGTTAATTTTGCCAAAGTTTTCGAAGCAAATTACACTGGCGTCCTTATAATAAAAACGGTCGCTGTCCTTGACAATATAAGTTTTTCCGAGAGTGCCAACAGCCGTGACCATCAAATCTCCGGGATGCGGTACACCACTGGAAGCGAATTCGGTGTACAGTGCTTCTGTGATAAACAGCTCGTTATCAACAGAGCCCGTATCTGCCAGTTTTCCAATCTCCCTGGCTCTGTAAAAGGGCACCCCTTCGCTTCGCCAATCAGACTGGTGTACACGCCGAGCCGAAACAACATTGACGATTGATTTCAAACGACACCACCGCCAGTTTTCGGGTATTTCAAAGGGCAGTTCATCGTCGATACAGCGCTCCACCCCGTCCAACTTCTCATAATGAGAACTTTACAAAGCAGCCAG
>ULXO01005131.1_pt1 | contig 17046 bp, 11 predicted proteins | sample 1961391 | NCBI WGS metagenome assembly ULXO01 (sample SAMEA4835841, study PRJEB28245) | human gut metagenome | biome: gut microbiome; material: fecal sample | place: Denmark | collected 2008 | reverse complement strand
GATGGAACAACTTGGGTATATCATGTAAATACAACAGACCATAAAAATGAATATGGAAAATATAATACACATGTATATGTATATGATAATCTTGGTAATAGCAACTGTATAGGTGGAGTATCACCAACAGTGCCAAGTGTAAAAATAACATATGATAATAACTATTTAGATGGAAACTTATGGAAAGATTCAGACAATTTAGATAATTGGTATTATGCTGGAACAACAGTAAAATCAAAAGCAAATACAAAAGACGAAAGTGTTACAAACGGATATATAACAGAACTAACTATGGCAGCTGGAACATCAGGAGGACCTTATAAAGGTGGACATGCTAAGTTAACAGTAGGAAAAACATATACTTGGAGTGTATATGTAAAAGCAAGTAGTAATAAAAAATTAAATATTGGTGATGAACAAAATGGAAGAAAAGTTGTAAATGTTACTACAGATTGGCAAAAAATAACATATACATTTACAGCAACAGATTACAACTATTATGCATTTACATTCTATGTATCAGGAAGCAGCTGGTCTGATGGAGAAAAACTATATGTACATTCATTAGAAATAAAAGAAGGCAACGGAATAGATTCCACATCAGCTGAACAAGGATATGGATTACAATTAGGAACATTACCAACAGTAACAAGAACAGGATATGATTTCCAAGGTTGGTATACAGCACCTACAGGAGGAACAAAAATATCAGCCCAAACTACAGCACCATCAGGAAATGTAACATATTATGCGCATTGGAAAATAAAATCATATAAAGTAACATTTAGTGGAGCAACAACAGCTACTAAAATGTATAATGAAAGATTAGGAACATTACCAACAGCAACAAAGACAGGATATACATTAGCAGGATGGTATACGGCAAGTTCAGGGGGAACAAAAATAAGTACGAATACAAGAATAGGAGCTGGAGATGTAACCTATTATCCACAATGGACAATCAACAAATATTCAATAGACTTAAATTATACAGTAGATGGTACTATCTATAATAGTGGTTATAATTCAAGAATACAGACTAAATTAAAAATTGGTGGAGTAGACCTTGGATATCAAACAGACTACTGCCAAAAGAAAGATTATGGAACAGCGTGGGAAATAACAGGACTAAAAATAGATGGAGTAGAAGTTGCATATACTGCAAAAGGAACATTAGGAGCAGATACATTAGACCTAAGAATTTATTTCTACACAATAGCTTTAGGAGTAAACAATGCAGAATATGGAAGTATATCTCCAACAGAATTAATAGTTCCAAATAACAATACAACTTACACAACAAATGGAGCAAAACTAACATTAAGTGATGGACGTTCTGCAACAGCAACAGTTAAAAATATTACAGGATATACAACAACATTTGCAAGCTGGTCAAGTGCAAGTGGAACAATAACAACCAAAACAACAATAACAGCGAACTTTAATAGAACTATAAATAATTACTATGTAGATTTAAATATGAATGTAGATGGAACTGGATATGCATCAGGATATAATGACAGAATATATGCAAAACTAAAAGTTGGTGGAGTAGACAAAGGATATGTAAAAGACTATTGGGTACATCACCCATATGGAACAACATGGGAAGTAACCGGATTAAAAATAGATGGAACAGAAATTGCATATAGTGCAAGTGGAACATTAGGAGCAGGAAACTTAGACTTAAGATTATATTTCTATACAATAACTTTAGGAGTAAATAATAAAAATTATGGAAGTATTTCTCCAACAAGTTTAATAGTTCCAAATAATAGTACAACATATACAACAAGAGGAGCAACATTAACATTAAAAGATGGACGTACAGCAACTGCAACAGTTAAAAATCAAGCAGGATATACAACAACATTTGCAAGTTGGTCAAGTGCAAGTGGAACAATAACAACAAAAACAACAATAACAGCAAACTTTAATAGAGTTGACAATATAGCACCAGAAATAAATGCATATGCAGGAACAATGCTATATACAGACCCAACATTTGCATCTGGAACTAATAGTACACATACTTATAATAATAAAGGAAATGGAAAAGTAACTATTACAAGAAAAGCAATTTCAGATAGTCCAACCGGTTCAGGACAAGGGTTAGAAATAAAAACAACAGGTGAAGCCTCACCTGGACATGGAGGATTCTACTTTGGAACAGGAACATCAGCAAATAAAGAATATATAACAAGAATTGTAGCAAAAATCCCAACAGGATATACAATAAACTGGGCATCTAATGCATATGGTTCAACAGGAAATTCAGCAAAATGGCTGACTTCACAAGCTGGAACAGGAGATTGGCAAGAATATATAATTAGAGTTCAATGTGGCTCAACTGGAAGCTTTAGTAGCACAAACTTCTATTATATAAATGGAGGAAGTACAGCAACAGATTCAGCACCAGTTACTTGGCAACTAGCATATGCAACAGTAATAGACACCTCAAAATGGGCAAATAAAAATTACATAATATCATCAGCAACAGATGCAGGAACAGGAATTACAGCATATGGAATAAACCAAAGTAGTACAACACAACCAACATGGACAACATTTAGTGCAAATTCAAATGTATGTAAAATGTCAAGCGAATATACAAAAAATGGAACATATTATGTATGGTATAAAGATGCTTCAGGAAATGTAAATAAAAAAGCTGTAATGATTTCTAAAACAGATAATACAGCACCAACAGCATCAAGAACGGAAGTTAAGAATTTAACAGCAACAGGATATGATGTATATGTATATAATGTTGCAGATGCAGGTTCAGGAGTAAATAGAGTACAATTCCCAACTTGGACAGAAAGCAAGGGACAAGATGATATTATTTCAGATTGGGTAACAAACTCAAAGTCAACAGGAACAAAACAATCAGATGGAACAACTTGGGTATATCATGTAAATACAACAGACCACAAAAATGAATATGGAAAATATAATACACATATATATGCATATGATAACCTTGGAAATAGCAACTGTATAGGTGGAGTATCACCAACAGTACCAGGGGTAACTGTAACATATAATTACTCAGAAAATGGTGGAACATCAGCAACAAAAACATCAGCAACAGTAGGATATAATTCAGTAGTTGATTTAACACCAAGAGCAACAAAGAATGGATATACATTTGTAGGATGGAATACAAACAAAGATGCAACAACAGCATTAAGTAGTTTAAAGGTATCCGCATCAGGAGCAACATTATATGCAATATTTAAGAAGGATATAACAGCAACATATAAATATTGGAACGGAAGTGCAGCAACATCAACAACAAAATCTGCAACTGTATATAATAAAACAACATCAGCAACAATAACAGCACCAACACTTGCAAACTCAAGCAAAGATGGAATTACATATACAGCAAGAGGATGGTCAACTTCAAATACAGGAAATGCAACAATTGCAGTAACAAGTGGAGGTTCACAAACAATAAGTGCAAATACAACATATTATGGAGCATATCAAGCAACAATAACAGCAACATTCTACTATCATAAAGGAACAGACCAATATGCTACAACACAAACAAGTGCAACAGCAAGTGGTACAAGATATATGAACTCATCAGGAGCATATATAAATAGTAATATAAAAATACCAACAGAAGTAATAAAAAGCACAGGATATTATGGAACACAATATAAAGGTGTTGCAAGTGCAGTAAGTTCATCAACTGCAGTAACACCAAATACAGGAACAACTAAATATTATGCATTCTATAATGTTGGAATAACATATTATTATTACAATGGTTCAGCACATACAAGTTCAACAGGTACAAGAATAGCAACAACAAATGGTTCAGCATATTCAAATAAAGTTGATAATGAACCAAAACCATCAAATTACGATGGAGCAGCATTTAGCCATTGGTCATATGATGCAACTAAATATAGTGCTGATTATAAACGTACGCCAACAACAACTGCAATGTTAGCATTATATGCGGTTTATCCAAAAACAGTAACAGCAACATTCTATTATCACGGAGGAACAGACCAATATACGGCAACACAAACAAGAACAACTGCAACAGGAACAAGGTATTATATATCTAAATCAGGAGGAGTAAACACATATAATAACAATATTTCAATACCATCAGCAGTAACATCAAGTACAGGATATTATGGAACAACATATAAAGGTGTAGCAGCAGCTAAAAGTTCTTCAACATCAGCAACACCAACAACTGCAACTACAGCATATTATGCATTCTATAATGTTGGAATAACATATTATTATTACAATGGTTCAGCACAAACTACAGCAACAAGTACTAGAAGAGCAACATCAAATGGTACAACATATGTAGCAACAGTTGATAGTGAACCATCAAAACCAAATTATGATGGAGCAACATTTAGCCATTGGTCATATGATGCAACTAAATATAGTGCTGACTATAAACGTACGCCAGCAGCAACTGCAGTATTAGAATTGTATGCAGTATATTCTAAAAAAGTAACTGCAACATTTAATTACTATAATGGTAGTGCAGCAGCAACAACAACTGCATCAGGAACAAAATATTATATATCTAAATCAGGAGGAGTAAATACATATAATAATAATATTAGTGTACCTTCAGCAGTTAGCTCAAGCAAAGGACCATCTGGTATAGCATACTCACATATATCTACTACTAGAACAGGTTCAGCTACAACACCTAATACATCAACAGGAATATATTATGCAGTTTATAAAAAGACTGTTACAGCAACTAAAAAGGAATATAACAATAAAACTTCAAGCTTAACAGGAACAGCATATGGATATTATGACGGAAAAGTAACAAATGCAAGAATAAATTTAGGAACATCAACAGCAAGTGGATATACATTTAGAGGTTGGTCAACTTCAGCTGCAGCAGATGCAACTACAGTAAATGCAACAGTAAGTTTAGTAAATAACACAACATATTATGCTTCATATAGTTCAACTCCAACAATTTCATTAACATATAATGCTAATAGTGGAAGCGGAGCACCTGGAAGTCAAACAGGAAAAATAACAAGATACATGAATTATGTGGGAACAACTAAAGATTCTGGCTCAGTTACTTTAACAGTAAGTGCAACAAAACCAACAAGAACAGGTTATGTATTTGTTAGCTGGAATACAAAGAGCGATGGAACAGGTACAAGTTACGCATCAGGAGCTACACTAAAGACTAGCGCAAATGTCACATTATACGCAATGTGGAAAACAAACAAAATTTCAAAAAGTACATCATATGTAGGATATTATGCAGATATAGATGCAGATGGAACAGTAGATGGAGTAATATATGCAGACTTGGCTAAAGGAGATAATGTAGAAAAAGAATGGAACAATGATTCAGGTAGTAAATATACAATACCAACAGTAACAGAAGGACTAAAAGACTATTATATAAGCAAAACAAATTATAAAGCGAATGACGGATTTGGAACAAAGGATGTAATATCACCAACAGGAACAGGAAAAGACAGATTTTATATAATGGCGTTGACAGATATAGATGGAAAAAGAAATGGAACATATTATGACTGGTATAATGCAGCATTTGATCAAATGAATGATTATGCAACCACAACATCAGAAGATTTTGGAAAAGGAAAGTCAAATACAACAACAATGATATCAAAATGGAATGCAAAAGCATATGGAGATCAAGATCAATGTTCATCAGGACATAAAGATATGTGGGGACAAATACAAGAAGAAGTAAAAAATGGATGGTTTGTGCCATCTAGGGCAGAATGGTCAGCATTTGGAGGAGAATTAGGCATATCAAAAGATTATTCAAACGAAAAATATTATTGGAAACTTCGGCCTTAGCGGCTACTACTGGTCTTCTTCGCAGGGCAGCGCTCTCAATGCGTGGTACGCGCTCTTCAACCTCGGCTATATGCGCAACAACGGCGTCAGTGGCAGCAACTCCGTTCGTCTGAGTGCGACTTTCTAATTTTGGAAAAAATTAGAAAGCAAATAAAAGCGTTATGTAAATAACGCTAGGAAGTCAAACTGAAATTAGCTTCGTAAGAAGCTTTCAGTTTGAGAGTGTATAATCTAGTGTATGAAAATAAAAAATCTAGTGAGTAAAATTCTCACTAGATTTTTTCGTGCTTGAATTTCCAAATCAGGACATATCTAAGATTTATGTGAATTTTATGATAAGCTCTTAGCCCTAGATACTTGCTTGAAATTTTAATCAACTATCTTATATTCCATATCTGAGACCTTTTCAAGTTTGACACCAGATTTTAAACAAACTAGCGGACGGAACCCATAGCCTTTAGTACGGCGAGTGCTGCAATAGTACCTATAAACGCTACCGATGGAGTCCGCACCTACTAAACAATCTCCATCGTTAGCAGAAGGACTGGCCAACCAATATGCTAGAGCATCTAATTCTGATGTTATTACATATAGTGAATCACTTGTTTTTAACATTGAGTTTACGTAATTAGTTCAACTGTAACTTGATATCTTTCTTATTTGATATCCTATTGAATTCGTTGCTTGTGATATATATGCTGTTTTATATTTATCATTATATGATTTGTGACATTTGCGCAATGTATGCAAGTCGAATTTTGTCGAACGATTTTTGTTGACAAGCAGAGTATAGCCTGTTACAATACTTATAATTTATATTCAAATATTTATTCAAATTTTAAAAGTCATTTATTAGTTATATTGTAAAATTTATTTTTAGAATTCATTAATATTTAAAAATTCAACTCAAATTTTATCTAAATATTCAAAATTCAAATAACGTAGTAAACAAAAGAAAAAGCAAATAAAAGTAAGAAAATGTGAGCTTTTTATATGAATTTGCTAAATTAGACAAAAAGATTAAAATTGCTCATATGGTAAAAATAAATTATAATAAAAGGAGGAAAAAGCTATAGAAAATAAAGAAAAAATAACATATAGAGACTACAAAAATATCATGTCAAATCCACCAGAGTTTTTAAAAGATGCAATGAATCTTGCTCAAGCATTTAGTAATACTAAAACGAAGATTCACCACGAACACGATAAAATAATAAAGAAGATATTAGAAAACAAAAAAGAAGCAGCAGAATTTATAAATAGAGCAATAAAGCTCTATGAGCCAATAGAACCAGATGATTTAATAAACTACAATAAAGAATATATAACAGAATTTTTTAAAATAAGAGAAGCAGATGTGGTCTATAAATTTAAGAATAATAATGTATTTTTCCTAATTGAACATCAACGAAAAGTAGATTACTCAATGCCATATAGAATATTTGAATATAAAAGTGAAATCTTAAAAAGCAATGTAGACAGAGAGGGAATAAAACAAAAGAATTATAAAGTGCCACTAATAATAGCAGTAGTAATATATACAGGTGCAGGAAAATGGAAAGTACCACAAAACTTACTACAAGTGCAAGAAGAATATGCCACGTACCTGAAAGAACAGTTAGGAATCAATAGTTTTTATGTCTTAGAAGATGTAAATAAATACTCAAACCAAGAACTGTTAGAAAGTAACAACTTTTTAGAAAAAATATTTTTATTAGAGAAATCTAAGAACGAAGAAGAAGTAAAAGAAAACTTCATAAAAATAGTAGAAAAATTACAAGAAGAAGAAAACCAAGGAAAAATAACAAAAGAAGCAAAAGAAGAATTTGAAAAAAACATTATAAAAATACTATTACCAAAGATAAGCATTAAAGAGATGAAAGAGCAACTAGAAAAAGTAGAAAAAACAAATAGGAAAGGACGTGATCAAATGTATGGATTAGCAGTGTGCGATATGTTAGCAAGAGAAAACAGAATAATGAGAAAAAACAGTGAAAAAATTGGTGAAAAGAGAGGCAGAGCAATAGGTGAAAAACAGGGCAGAGCAATCGGCGAAAAGTGTGGATTAAAAAATGGAATAATACAAGTAGCGACTAATATGTTAAAAGCTAAAATGAATCCTTCAATGATAAAAAATATGACAGGATTAACAGACGAAGAATTAGAAAAAATAAGTACAAAAATGTAAAATATTACATTTATTCTATATGAAAAAATGCATCAAAACATAAAAAATGTATTTATAATTTAACAAGATACCTTCTTAATAGTATTTACTAAGAGAAGGTATTTTTTTATATTTTCTAAGCCTTGAAAAATGCCCCAAAATAGTGTACAATAAAGCGGTATAGAAAGGCGTGATAATATGAAAGTTATATTAAAAGCAGATATAAAAGGAGTAGGAAAAAAAGACCAAGTAATAAATGCATCAGATGGATATGTAAGAAATTTTTTGTTTCCAAAAAATTTAGCAGTAGAAGCTAATAGCGAAAATATGAGTAAATTAAAAGCTAAAGAAAATTCAAAAGCATATAAAAAAGGACAAGAAAAAGAAGAAGCTAAAAAAGTAGCAGAAAAGCTAGCAGGAATTCAATTAAAAGTTCCTGTAAAAGCAGGGGAAAACGGTAAAATATTTGGAGGAGTATCAGCCAAAGAAATAGCAGATTTATTAAAAGAAAATTATAAAATAGAAGTTGATAAAAAGAAGATAGACTTAAAAGATACAATAAAAACATTAGGATTGCGTACAATAAATATAAAATTATACGAAGGCGTAATTGGAAAATTAAAAGTAGACGTAATTAGTAAATAAACTAGGATAATAAATTGAGCAAAAAGAAGTTTCGGCGTTTAATAAAGTTAAGGCTTTTATAACCTCTAAACTGTACTTACAAGAAGGGAATGAAAAAAATGGATATAGGTAAAGTACCACCAAATGATGTAGAAGCAGAACAAGCAATTATTGGAAGTATGTTAACAGATAGAGATGCTGTTATTTCTGCTGTAGAAGTCCTAAAAGATGATGATTTTTATAGAGAAGATAATAAAATAATTTATGAAGCAATTTTAAATTTATACAATCGTTCAGAACCAATAGATATTATTACAGTAAAATCTGAATTAGAAAGTATGGGAAAATTAGACCAAGTTGGAGGACTAGAGTATTTAGCAGAATTGCCAGAAAAAGTGCCAACAACAGCTAATGCAATGAAATATATAAAAATAGTTGAGGAAAAATCAACATTAAGGCAATTAATAAAAACGGCAAATGAAATTATTGAATTAGGTTATAACCCAACAGAAGATGTTTCTGATATAATGGAAGGTGCAGAAAAAAAGATTTTTAATGTAATGCAAGAAAAAAATCAAAAAGGGTATGAACCAATTAAAGATGTTTTAGTTTCATCATTTACAAAAATAGAAGAATTATATAATAGAAAACAACATATAACAGGTGTGCCATCAGGTTTTATAGAATTAGATTATACAACAGCTGGATTTCACGGTTCAGAATTAATTCTTATTGCCGCAAGACCTGCTATGGGTAAAACTGCCTTTGCACTAAATATTGCTACAAATGCAGCTGTAAGAGCAAATGTACCTGTTGCTGTATTTAGTTTAGAGATGTCTAAAGAACAATTAGTAAATAGGGTTTTGTGTAGTGAAGCGATGGTAGACAGCAATAAAGTTAGAACTGGTAAATTAGAAGAAAATGACTGGACAAAGCTTGCAGAAGCTATTGGACCACTTTCAGAAGCAGAAATATATATTGATGATACTCCAGGAATAAATATTACGGAGATAAGAGCAAAATGTAGAAAACTCAAATTAGAAAAAAACATAGGAATGGTTGTAATAGACTATTTACAATTAATTCAAGGAACTAATAAAAGAAATGGAAGCCGTGAGCAAGAAATTTCAGAAATAAGTCGTTCTTTAAAAATATTAGCTAAAGAATTAGATGTACCAGTAATAGCTTTATCACAATTATCAAGAGCTGCAGAGCAAAGACCAGACCATAGACCAATGTTATCAGATTTGAGGGAATCTGGAGCAATAGAGCAAGATGCCGATATTGTTATGTTTTTATATAGAGATGATTATTATAATGAAGATAGCGAGAAAAAAGGAATAGCGGAAGTTATAATAGCAAAACACAGAGGTGGTTCTACAAGAACAGTTGAGTTATTGTGGTTAGGAAGTTATACAAAATTTGTAAATATAGAAAAAAGGTTTGATTAATTATATTATAATTAGAAAAATCCAATAAATAATATTTTTTATACCTTGCTGTCGCACTCACACAGCTCATTTAATCGCTTATGCGGTATTGCAAAAATATTATTTATTGGATTTAAAGCAATGTTATAAAAATAGTATTTATTGAATTTTATACTAATAATAGAAAGGAAAAATCAATGATAGAAAAAGTACTAAAAACTATACAACAATACAAACTAATAGAAAATGGTGATAAACTTGTACTAGCTGTTTCAGGTGGACCGGATTCAATTGCAATGTTAGACATTTTAAATAAATTAAGAAAAAATTCTAACACAGAAGAAATTAAGCAACAACATAATGGTAGAAACAAAAAAATAAATAAGATTGATTTTGAAATATGTGTAGCACATATAAATCATATGATAAGAGAAGAAGCTGAATCTGATAAACAATATGTAGAAAAATACTGTCAAAAAAATGGTATCGAATTCTATTCTAAAAGTATAGATGTTCAAAAAATTGCTAATAATAAGAAAATAGGAACAGAAGAAGCAGGAAGAATTGTAAGATATGATTTTTTTGATGAAGTTTTAGAAAAAACTAATTCTAATAAAATAACAATTGCACATAATAAAAATGATAGAGCAGAAACAATTATAATGAATACTTTAAGAGGTAGCGGAATATCAGGATTGAAGGGGATTGAACCTAAAAGAGGAAAATATATAAGGCCAATAATTGAATGTGAAAGACAAGAAATAGAGCAATATTGTGAGGAAAATAACTTAAATCCAAGGATAGACAGAACAAATTTTGAAAACATATATACAAGGAATAAAATCAGGAACATCGTTATTCCGTATATAAAAAAGGAATTTAACCCTAATATAATAAACACTCTAGAACGCTTATCACAATTAGTATGCGAAGAAGAAGAATATATAGAAATTCAAGTAAAAAAAGCTTATAAGGATATATTAGAAAAAGAGGAAAATGAAGAAATTATATTGAACCTAAAAAGATTTAATAGTCAAGAAAAAGTAATAAAATCAAGGCTTGTGCTATATACTATAACAAGACTTTTAGGAACAAGTAAGGGGATAGAAAAAATACATATAGAAGATATAATTAAGTTATGTGAAAACAATATAGGTAATAAATTTTTAATTCCAAATAAAAAAATAAAGATTTTAATAAAAAATCATAAAATTTATTTTATAAAGCAAAGATAAGTAGCCGTAACAAAAATCCTGAAACCTGCTCGTATGTAACAAAAAAGAAACATAAAAAATGTTTACAAACTGAAATTAATATGTTATAAAATCAATATAATAAAAATAGGGGAAAAACAAGAGGAGGAAAAGAAGAGTGAAAAACGGAATCAAAACATTAGCAATGTGGTTGATAATAGCAGTCATATTTTTAGTAGTGCTATCATCAATAGTAGAAAACAGTAACTCAAAATTAAAATATTCAGATTTAATTGCTGATATTAATAGTGGAAAAGTTGAGGATATTGAATTGAATTCAGATTCAAAAACAGCTACTGTAACATTAAAAGATGATAAAATTAAGAAGGAAGTAAATATTCCAAGTGTTGATAATTTAATGTCATATGCAGAGGATTATTTAAAAGAAGGAGCATTTACATTAGAACAAAAATCGGAATCAATGTTTGTTGCAGTTCTTAGTTTATTAACACCATTTGGATTATTAATAATATTCTTTATATTCTGGTTCTTTATGATGGGCGGAGCTGGAAATGGAAATGCCGGAGGAAAAACAATGACATTTGGCAAAAGTAGAGCTAAAATGATGACTCCAGCAGAAAAAAATAGAATTACATTTGACGATGTTGCAGGTGTAGATGAAGAGAAAGAAGAATTAGAAGAAATCGTAGAATTCTTAAAAAATCCTAAAAAATATACAGATATGGGAGCAAGAATACCAAAAGGAGTATTACTTGTAGGTCAACCAGGAACAGGTAAAACATTACTTGCAAAAGCTGTTGCTGGAGAAGCAGGAGTACCATTCTTTATTATAAGTGGTTCTGACTTTGTTGAAATGTTTGTTGGTGTTGGTGCATCACGTGTTAGAGATTTATTTGAACAAGCTAAGAAAAACTCACCTTGTATCATATTTATAGATGAAATTGATGCCGTTGGACGTCAAAGAGGTGCAGGTCTTGGTGGAGGACATGACGAAAGAGAACAAACATTAAACCAATTATTAGTTGAAATGGACGGATTTGCAGCAAATGAAGGTGTAATCGTATTGGCAGCAACCAATAGACCAGATGTATTAGATAAAGCATTATTAAGAGCAGGAAGATTTGATAGACAAATAGTTGTAGGAATGCCAGATGTAAAAGCAAGAGAGCAAATATTAGAAGTACATTCAAGAAAGAAAAGATTAGCAGATGACGTAGATTTAAAAGTAATAGCTAAAAATACATCAGGATTTGCAGGAGCAGACCTTGAAAATGTATTAAATGAAGCAGCTTTACTAGCAGCAAGAAGAAATATAAACGAAATTGGCATGAAAGAAATTGAAGATGCTATGGTAAAAGTAACTATGGGACCTGAAAAGAAAACAAAAGTTAGAAGTGAAAAAGAAAATAGATTAGTAGCATACCATGAAGCTGGTCATGCAGTGGTAAGCCATTATTTAACAACACAAGACCCTGTACATCAAATATCAATAGTACCAAGAGGAATGGCTGGAGGATATACAATGTATCGTCCAACGGAAGACAAATCATTTATGTCAAAAACAGAAATGGAAGAAAATATAGTATCACTATTAGGTGGTAGAGTAGCAGAAGCTCTTATATTAAATGATGTATCAACAGGTGCAAGTAATGATATAGAGAGAGCTACAAAAATAGCAAGAAGCATGGTAACACAATATGGTATGAGTGATAGAATAGGAACAATAACATTAGGACAAGGACAAGAAGAAGTATTTTTAGGAAGAGATTTAGCACATGCTAAAGAATATTCTGAAGAAACAGCTGCTGTTATAGATGAAGAAACAAAGAGAATTGTTGATACAGGATATAATAGAGCTAAACAAATTTTATCAGACAATATAGACAAATTACACAAAGTTGCAGGAATACTTCTTGAAAAAGAAAAAATCGAAGCAGACGAATTTGAAGCAATTTTTAATGAATGATTTTGGGGTCGGAGCAAAAAATCATTTTTATTAGCAGAAATAGATGAAAATAATGCTAATGGTAAAAAGTGAAAGATGAAAAATAGAATATAAAATATAACGAAAATAGCAACTACATATTGCTATTTTTGTTTTTTTAATATAAAATTATATAGAATTATTTGAACAAGGAGAATATGTATGAAAAATTATTATGAATTGTTGGAAGTAAATCCCAAAGCATCAAAAGAAATAATAGAAAAAGCATATAAAGTATTAATAAAACAATGTCATCCAGATGGATATATAGGAGAAGAAAAAGTATTTGCAGAAGAAAAAACAAGAGAATTAAATGAAGCATATCATATTCTTTCAGATGATTTTCTAAGAAGCCAATATGATTTGGAATTGCAAAAACAAGAGAATAATCAAAAATCAAATAGATTTCAAAATAATATAAACACAAGACAAACTTACAATAATAAGCAGGAAGGACAGCAATATCAGGAGCCACAACAGGAAATAAAACAACATAAAGTAGGGTCATTTATGGCAATGGTAGATGTGTTTAATGCAGTATTTAAGAAAAGAAAAAATGGCCCCAAAATTCCAAAACAGTTAAAAAGGGAAGATTGGTTAGCTGGAGTAATAACGATTGTAATAGTACTGATTTTAGGAATAATTTTATGGTTTATTCCAGCAACAAATGGATTTATTAGAAGTTTGAATCCATTTTCATAATTAAAGTAATAAAGGCTGAGGAGATCCTAATAATAAAAACCTCAAATATTAAATGTAAGGAAGTAATAAAATGTATTATGCAGATATAAAAAAAGCAGATGTAGCAAATGGATTAGGAGTTAGAGTGTCAGTTTTTGTGAGTGGATGTACACATCATTGTAAAAATTGTTTTAATGAAGAGGCATGGGATTTTCATTATGGGAATGAATTTACACAAAAAGAAATTGATAAAGTAATAGAATTAATGGATCATTCATATGTTGCAGGATTATCATTACTAGGTGGAGAGCCATTTGAACATATTAACCAACAAGGATTATTACCACTAGTAAAGATTGTAAAAGAAAAGTTTCCAGATAAAAATATATGGTGTTACTCTGGATATACATTTGAAAACGACATAATAGATAGAATGTGTAAGGAATGGAAAGAAACACCAGAATTTTTATCTTATATTGATGTGCTAGTTGATGGAAAATTTGAAGAAGACAAAAAAGATCTTTCATTAAGGTTTAGAGGTTCAAGTAATCAAAGGATAATTGATGTAAAAAAATCATTAAAGGAAAATAAGACTGTATTATTTGACCTATAACTATTGACAAATTATGCTATTTTGGGTATAATGGATATCGTTATAAGGGTTATCCCACATACTGTTTTGTATGGACCGGAAGGAGGGGAAATAAAATGTCAGAGATAAAAGTTAATAATGGAAATATAGAAGATGCTTTAAAAAGATTTAAAAGACAATGTGCACGTAATGGAGTTTTACAAGAAGTTCGTAAAAGAGAACATTATGAAAAACCTAGTGTAAAGAGAAAAAAGAAATCAGAGGCAGCTAGAAAAAGAAAATTTAATTAATAAAATAAACGTAATGTTGAGAGTTGGGGTAGAAACAGATAAAGTTTTTACTCTGATTTTTTTATATAAAAAATTCCTCATTATAATGAGGAATCAATATCATTAATTTTATTCTTTTCATATTTGGTAGGACCAAATAACAATTTTTTTATAGCTGCAATAAAACGTCTAAACATATTTTCTTTTTTAGAAATAACTTTAATAGCTCTTTCTATCGGAATATTTTCGCCTCTTTCTAAAGCATTATATTTTTCTTCTAATTGCATCATTTTATCTACATAGTAATCATTGAAAAATGAATAACCTTCCATAGAGCCAAGATAATCCTTAAAAGAATATAGTTTCCTTCTATAATTTTCGACCTCTTCTAAATTGCTAATAAAATTAAATGTATTATTAAAATAACTAGAAATAATTAAATTTTGGGTTCTCATAAATGTTAAAGAAATCTCACTTTTTAGTTCATCAATTTTTTTTAGCATTCCGTCAACACGTTTATTTCTATCATCAACATTGGCAATCTTATTATTTAATTTTATAATTTCTTCTTCAGCATTTAGTATATCATCAAAAGCGTTTTGTATAACCATAAATGTCTTAGGAGAAGTTAAAGATGCAAATTTTTCTTTGAAATTATCATTACTATTTAAAGTACTTTCAAACAAAATATCTTCACCAACTAAATATGCTAATTGATTAGCAAGGCAACATTCCAAAGGATAATATGAAGGACTTGTAGTTTCAAAACTAATTCCAAAATATTTTACATATTCTTTGGGAATACCGTTAACTTTAGAAGCCATAAGTTGCACAGAAGCTTCATTCAATCCTAATCCATAAATCTTAAATTCAGTATAATCACATAACCCCATTCTAATTAAGTAATTTTTTTTATCTTTTACTTCTTGTAAATAATGTATACACTCGTGAATCGCAAATTCTTCTAAATCATCATCTTGTATGTGTTCATTAAAATAAATAGAAGAATTTTTATAAAAATAATTAGCTTCGGCCATACCTTCTGGCATTCTAGCTTTATACATATCTAATCTAGACAATTTTATAAATAAATTATTACTATTAAGACCATAATTAGGAAAAGTTTCACATAGTTTTACAGAGATATTTCTTGCAATTGAATTTACTTTTAAAGTATCAAGTTTTTCTACAACTTCAATACCATCTTTTTTTAAATCTGATTCTATACTCATTAAAATTCCATTCCTTTCTAATTTTGCTCGAAAATATATGGTAATAAAAGTTTTAATTTTATTAAAACTAATCCTCCTTATAATAATCTAACAATATTATACAATAAAAAGGAAACTATAATATGTCGGCAGTATTAAATGTTGGTTACATTTTAGTTACAATAAAAAAGAGAAAAAGTTCTTAAAATTTATGAAAAAGTGAGAAAAAGAGAGCAAACCATATGAAATTGACGAGTTAAGCAATTATTTCCACTTTGACGGGTAAAATATTTTTAATTATAATAACTACATCAATTGAAAATTGAAATATAGTTGAAAGGAGGAAAAAATAATGAGCCTAAGTAAAATTGAAAGTTTGCTAGAAAAAATCCAAGGACATGTTGTAAATATTGAAAATCAAGTAGGAAACTTGCAAATACAAGTAAACCATTTGGAAAGCAGAATGGATAGCCTTGAAAGCAGAATGGACAGGCTTGAAAACAGAATGGATAGCCTTGAAAACAGAATGGATAGCCTTGAAACCAATATGGATGAAAGATTCAAAGAAACAAATGAAGAACTAAGAAAAATAAGTAAAACAGTAGCAAAAATAGAAGTAGAACATGGAGAAAAATTACAAATATTATTTGATGCTTTTAAAGTGCATGACGAAAAAATAGACAAAATAATGAAACGATTAGAAATACACGAGAAAATACTAAATAAGCATAGTGACGAAATATATTATATACAAGAAAGATTAGAAGAAATAGGATAAAGCCTATAGATAAATATATATTTAACCATAGGCTTTTAAATTTTAATATCTTAATTTATTTATTCATAACTTTAAAAAAACTATAATATATTATATTTAATATAATTTAAACTCATTTAATTTCAAATTTATTTTACAACAATATTATATATTTTATTTCTTACATAAATTTCTTTCACAATAGTTTTACCCTCAAGTTTTGAATCTATAACATTATGAACTTTTTCTTTAACAGAACTTTCA
>ULXO01060205.1_pt1 | contig 17373 bp, 13 predicted proteins | sample 1961391 | NCBI WGS metagenome assembly ULXO01 (sample SAMEA4835841, study PRJEB28245) | human gut metagenome | biome: gut microbiome; material: fecal sample | place: Denmark | collected 2008 | reverse complement strand
AGGGAACCCAAACTTGTTTTGGGAAGTATCATTTAGCTATTTTTAGATTTTATATTTGTTCGTATTGAACCGAATAATATATTTATTTAATTATACTTTGGGTTTCTAATACTAATACAATTCAATTTATAAACTCACTTTTTCTTCTCCAACAATTTCTTTTAGCACCTTTAAAATTTCATCTGTCAAATATATTTGTCCACAAGGCTTACATTCTTCACCTACCTGAATTTGAACATTTATGTTGTTTCTATCACCGCAAAAATATCTTAAAAATCCTCTAAGTTTGTCTTTTTCTTCTTCAGTTGCATCTGTAATATTTATTGTTAATATTCTTTGTTTTTGTTCTCCAAAGTCTTTTATATCATTTGCAATAATAGTTGTTCTATCATCTTCTCTGATACTTAATCGTCCTTCTACCATTACAATGTTTTCTTCTACTAGACTTTTTCCTGCTTTTATATAAGCATTTTCAAATACAATTATTTCTGCAACTCCATATAAATCTTCAATTGTTACAAATGCCATTATTTTGTTATTTTTAGTGTATTTCTTTTTAATTGAAGTTATTATTCCAGCGTATTTTATTTGTTGGCCATCTTTGTATTTTAACTTTTCAGTTACTTGGTCTTCTTCATTCATATTACTGTTCATTTGGTTATCTATTTTTCTTAATTCCATTGTGTTTATATTTGTTTGTTTTTCAATTTGCTCTCTTAGTTTTTGAAGTGGATGTCCTGATATATAAATTCCTAACATTTCTTTTTCTAATGATAGTAATTCTTTTGTTGGTAATTCATTGTGTTCTTCAAATTTATATTTTATTTCATTTAATTCGTCTTTTTGTTCTTGAGTTCCCATGTCAAACATTGATACTTGACCTGCTAGACCTTTTTTCTTTTCACTTTGAATACTGTCTATTATATTTTCAAATGATGCTAATAGTGTACTTCTTGTTTGTTCAAATTCGTCAAATGTTCCTGCTTTTATTAAACTTTCTACACATTTTTTGTTTACCGCTTCGTCCGCAATTCTCTCACAAAAATCTGTAAATCCTTTGTATTGTCCATTTTTTTCTCTTTCTTCAACTATTTTTTGAACTGGTACTGTTCCAACATTTTTTATACTACCCAAACCAAATCTTATTGCAAATTGAGCCTTTTTATTTAAATCTTTTTCATCATTTTGATTTTTTTCATTATTGTCTAAATTTTTCGAATTTTCTTCTAATTTTTCAACTGTAAATTTGCTGTAACTGTGATTTATACCTGGCTTTAATATTTGTATTCCTAATGATTTGCACTCATCAATATATTGAGGAATTTTATCTAAATTTCCCAAAAAGCTATTTAATGTTGCAGCCATAAATTCTGCTGGATAATATGCTTTCAAATAAGCTGTTCTATATGCTACTACTGCATAACAAGCAGCATGACTTTTGTTAAATGCATATTTTGCAAATTCCGCCATTTCATCAAAAATCTTGTTAGCTGATTCAGCATCTATTCCATTCCTTACACAACCTGGAACTATTACATTTCCATTTTCATCGACTTGGCCATTTATAAATACTTCTCTTTCTTTTGCCATTACATCAAGTTTCTTTTTACCCATAGCACGTCTAACTAAATCTGCTCTACCTAATGAATATCCGGCTAAATCACGAACTATTTGCATTACTTGTTCTTGATAAACCATACAACCATAAGTTACATTTAGTATAGGCTCTAGTCTAGGATGTGTATATTCATTATGACCTGGATTTTGTTTTCCTCTTATATAACGTGGTATCTGGTCCATTGGACCTGGTCTATATAAAGACACACCTGCAATTAAATCTTCCAAACAGTCTGGTTTTAGTTCTTTCATGAAGTTTGTCATACCTTGAGATTCAAATTGGAATATTCCACAAGATTTGCCCTCTTGCCACAATTTATACACTTTTGGATCTGCCATATCTTTGTCAAATTCTACAGTTATTCCCCTATTTTTCTTTACTAAATCCATCGTGTCTTTTATAACTGTTAATGTCCTTAAACCTAAGAAGTCCATTTTTAATAATCCTAACTCTTCTAATGTTGTCATTATATACTGTGTTGATATCTGGTTATCACGCACATACAAAGGAACATACGTATCTACTGGGTCTTTTGTAATAACTATTCCACAAGCGTGTGTTGATGTTTGCCTTGGCATTCCCTCTAGCCCCATTGCTATATCTAAAACTTTTTTTACAGTTTCGTCTGTATCATATTTGTCTTTTAATTCTTTATTTTGTTCTAATGCTTTTTTTATTGTTATATGTAATTCATTTGGTATCATTTTAGCCAACATATCAGCCTCTGAATATGGTACATCAAGGACTCTTGCTACATCTCTTATTACCATTTTAGCTGCCATTGTTCCAAATGTTATAATCTGTGATACATGGTCATGCCCATATTTTCTTGCTACATAATCTATTACATCTTGTCTATGTTCATAACAAAAATCGACATCAAAATCAGGCATACTTATTCTTTCTGGATTTAAAAATCTTTCAAAAAGCAAACCATATTTCATTGGGTCAATATCTGTTATTTCTATTGCATAAGCAATTATTGAACCTGCACCAGAACCACGACCAGGTCCTACTGGTATATCGTGTGTTTTAGCATAAAATATGAAATCCCACACTATTAGAAAATAGTCTACATATCCCATTTTCTTTATAATTCCTAATTCATATTCTGCTCTTTCTAATACCTCTTTACTTGGATTTTCTCCATATCTTTTTCTTATACCATCATCACAAAGTTTCTTAAAATAATCATAATGTGTTGGATATTCTGGTGGTACTTCATAATTGGGTAATATTGTATGTCCAAATTCAAATTCAACATTGCATTTTTCTGCTATTTTTACAGTATTTTCAATTGCATCTGGAAATGCTTTAAAATAGTCTGACATTTCTTCTGGAGATTTTACATATAACTCGTCTGTATCAAACCTCATTCTGTCAACATCACTCATTCTTTTTCCTGTTTGAATACATAATAAAACTTCGTGATTATATGCATCTTCTTTTTTTAAATAATGTGCATCATTTGTTGCAACTATTGGTATATCTAATTTTCTAGCTAATTGTATCAATTTTTGGTTTGCCAATACTTGCTCTTGTAACCCATTATTTTGAATTTCTATATAATAATCTTCTCCAAATACTCTTTTGTGCCATAAAGCAATTTCTTCAGCCTTTTCATTATTTCCATTTAATAAAGCTTGATTTACAGCACCTGCTAGACAAGCACTTAAACAAATTAATCCTTCATGATATTTTTCTAATATTTCTAAATCTATACGAGGTTTGTAATAATATCCATCAACAAACCCTAATGATACTAATTTACTTAGGTTTTTATAGCCTTCATTATTTTTGGCAAGCAAAATCAAGTGATTATATTTATTATCAATACCTGGTTCTTTGTCTAATCTGCTTCGTGGTGCAACATATACCTCACACCCTATAATTGGCTTAATTCCTTCTTTTTTACAAGCCTTATAAAAATCAATTGCTCCATACATAACACCGTGGTCTGTTATTGCCATTGCATCCATTCCAAGTTCTTTTGCTCTTACTGGTAAATCTTTTATTCTATTTGCTCCATCTAATAAACTAAATTCACTATGTATGTGTAAGTGTACAAATTTTGACATCCGCTTCTCCTTCTATATATTTTTATGCTTCTACCCATACTGATGTAGATTTTTCATTTACTTTAAATATTCCATATCCTTCTTCATTTATTGTTACTTCATCTTCACAATTTTCTAAGCTATCTATAAACTTACTTCCTGCAAATTGTGTGCCTATATACATTGTTTTTTCTCCAGCAGAACCATTTGAAATTACTACTGCTAAACCTGATTGAAGATGTTCGTCATCTCCTTCTCTTGTCCAACCAATCATATGTGGATTATCAAAATAATCGTGTTGCTCTCCATAAGATTTCTCTTTTCTTAATACTATTAAAGTTTGTAATCCTTTCATTGGTTCTATGTTATCATGTGGTATTCCATAAAAATCTCCATAAAATACACAAGGATATCCTGCATTACGTAATAATATCAAGCTATATGCTGCTTGCTTGAACCATTGTGATATAAAACTTGCTAATGCTTGTCCTGGTTGTGTGTCATGATTATCTACAAATGTTACCGCTTTACTTGAATTTTCTTTTGCCAATGTATGTTCAAATATTTGTGTCAAATCATAATTTTCGTCATTTGATGCATTTGATAAATTATAATGTAATGGCACATCAAATAATGAAATTTCTCCTTCTGTTTCTGTTATATATCTATGTAATTTAGAAACATCTCCGCTCCAATATTCTCCAACTGTAAACAATTCTTTTTTAGTATTTTCTCTTAAAGTTTTCAACCATTGTTTATAAAAATCTGCATTTATATGTTTTACAGCATCTAATCTTAAACCATTGATTTTTGTTGTTTCTACATACCATTTTCCCCATTTATTACACTCTTCCACAACTTCTGGGTTTGAAAAATCGATATCTGCTCCCATTAAATAATCATAATTTCCATATTCTTCGTCAACAGCTGCATTCCATTCTTTATTTTGAAATTTAAATATTGCGTGTTCTTTTGATTTTTCGTCATAGTCTATTCCGTCAAAATGTGTCCAGTTCCATTCAAAATCTGAATATTTATGTTTTCTTCCCGGGAAAGTAAATTTTGTTGCTACTCTTACTGTCTCTTGTCCTGATGTTAAAATATTATGATTACCCCAATCTACTTTTGTTGCTGGAATTGTTTGTAACATATCTGCTCCCATTTTGTGATTTAATACTATATCTGCATATGCTTCTATTCCATTTTGATTTAATACTTGAATACAATTTAAGTATTCTTCTTTTGAACCATATTTAGTTTTAATTGTTCCCTTTTGGTCAAACTCTCCTAAGTCATATACATCATATACTCCATAACCAACTTCATCTTTTCCTCCTGCTCCTTTAAATGCTGGTGGTAGCCATAATGCTGTTATTCCCATATCTGCTAATTTTTCAGCTTTTTGTGATATTTCGTTCCATAAATTTTGATTGCAATTCATATACCACTCAAAATATTGCATTATTATTCCATTTATTTGTTTCATTTTGTTTACTTCATCTCCAAATTTTTTCTAATTATATCACAAAATATTTAATAAACAAACTCTTACTCCACTATTTGACTTATTTTTTTGTTTCTATTATAATTGCGTTGTTACCAGTCAGTTTTACTATGTCTTATACTGAAAAATCAATATGACTAGTAACACTACCTTTAAACATTTAGAAAGAAGTGATTTTTGTGGATTTTAAATTTGAAAGGAAAATAAATTATTACGAAACAGATAGAATGGGAGTTGTACATCATTCTAATTATATTCGTTTTTTGGAAGAAGCTCGTTGTAGCATGATGGATGCATACGGAATTCCTTATGCTGAGTTGGAAAAAAGAGGTCTTATGATTCCTGTATTAGGTGTTAATATCAATTTCAAGCATCATGTTACTTTTAATGATATTATAATTATTAAACCATTTGTTAAAGAATTTAATGGTGTTAGATTAACAATTGGATATGATGTAACAGATAAAGCTACTGGAAATGTTGTTTTAAATGGTGAAACTAAACATTGTTTTACAAATAAACAATTAAAGCCTGTTAGGTTACAAAAAGTTGCTCCTGATTATTATGAAAAATTTATGGAAATGAAAAAATAGTTTTTTACTGACCAACTAGTTTATTGTTTTTTTTATCTTTTTTTTGTAATATATCGCCAGGAGGTTAGAAAAATGATAGAAAATATTAAAAAATTATCTCAAACAATTTCAGTTAATCCTGTAAATGTTTTAATGTGCGTATTAGCAGCATTTGGAATTGCAATATCTTCTCAAATTTCAATTCCATTACCTAATGGAGTTCCAATGACTCTACAAACATTTTCAGTTGCATTAATTGGATTTATGTTTGCTAAAACTAATGGTGTAAAAAGTATACTAACATATTTATTAATAGGTGCTTTAGGAATTCCAGTATTTGCACAAGCTAAAGGAGGAATTGCTTCCCTATTTGGCTTAACAGGCGGTTTTCTTTTAGGTTTTATTCCTTTTGTATTTTTATGCGCAAAATCTATGGAATATAAAAACTTATTTATTAAAGTCCTTATTAGTATTCTAGGATTATTATCTTGTCACCTATTGGGTGTATTACAATATGGAATTTTAACAGGTGTTGGATTTACAAAAGCTGCATTATTAGTTTCTATTCCATTTTTGGCCAAAGATTTAGTTTCAGTTGCATTTGCTTTTGTAACTGCCAATGGTATTAAATTAATTGGTCAAAAAATAAAAAAATAATTTTAATTCTTGAAACTATAAATTAAAATAAACAGCTTCTTTGGTGAAAAAGTTTTAAAAATGTTCTAAAAAGCCTTTATATCTTTTTGTATTTATGATACAATGTAGACGATTTTAAGAAAATTTTGTCAAAAGATAAACTAGGAGGAAAAATTATGGAATTTAATAGATGTAGCAGATGTGGCAGTTTTTATGTATCTGCCGGAAATGTATGTCCTAAATGTAGTCAGAAAGATGGATTTGAATTTTCAACATTTAAATCTTATATTCAAGAAAATGGCTTAGAAAATTCATTAGATACAATTTCTAATCAAACAGGTATCTCTTTAAAGAACTTAAATCGTTTTGTTGGATACCCTGAGTTTGAAGAGTATAAAAAAGAATATCAAAAAAATTTAAAAAGCCAAAACCAAAACATTGGATTTAACGGGATAACACTTAATTAGAAAGGATTGAATTTTATGGAGAACGTTATAGACTTACTTAACCAAAGAAATTATATTGAACAAATTACACACCCACAAGAATTAAAAGAATACTTGGAAAAAAATAAAGTTTCTTTTTATATTGGTATTGACCCTACAGCCGATAGTCTTCATGTAGGTCATTTCGTATCTTTGATGGTTGCAAGCCATTTACAAAAAGCTGGCCATAGACCAATCATTTTAGTTGGTGGTGGTACAGCAACTATTGGAGACCCTTCTGGAAAAACAGATATGAGAAAAATGCTTTCTCGTGAAGAAATTGACCATAATGTTGCTTGCATTAAAAAACAAGTTGAAAAATTTGTTAGTTTTGAGGGTGAAAATGGTGCTATTATTGTAAATAACGCAGACTGGCTTTTAGATTTAAGCTTTGTTCAATTTGTTCGTGATATTGGTAGCCTATTTTCTGTTAATAAAATGCTTGCTGCTGAATGTTATAAACAAAGATTAGAGACTGGTTTAACTTTTTTTGAAATGAGTTATATGTTAATGCAGTCTTATGACTTTTTACATTTGTATAACGAATATGGTTGTAAACTAGAAATTGGTGGTAATGACCAATGGTCTAACATTATCGGTGGTGTTGATTTAATTAGAAAAATTGGAAAAGATGATTCTTTCGGTTTAACGTTTAAACTTCTTACAACAAAAGAAGGAAAGAAAATGGGTAAAACAGAAAAAGGTGCTTTATGGTTGTCTGCTGAAAAAACATCTCCATATGAATTTTATCAATATTGGAGAAATGTAGAAGATGAAAGTGTAGAAACTGTATTTTACATGTTAACCTATTTACCAGTTGACCAAATTAAGCAATTATGCCATGTAGAAGGCGAAAAAATAAATGAAGCAAAAAAAATACTTGCTTTTGAAATTACGAAACTAATTCATGGAGAAGAAGCAGCAAAAAAAGCAGAAGAAACTGCTAATGCTTTATTTAGTGGACAAGGTAACTTGGATAATATGCCTACTACAAAAGTAGATTTTAGTAATATTTCTATTGTAGATGCTATTGTTTTAACTGGCATTGCTCCTTCTAAAGGACAAGCTAGAACCCTAATTAACCAAGGTGGTATTTCTTTGAATGATGTAAAAGTTGATGATGTTTCTTATATGTTGTCTGATTCTGATTTTAAAGATGGTTATGCTATTTTGAAAAAGGGTAAAAAAGTTTTTCATAAATTAGAGTTATAAAAAACAAAAAAGTTGCAAATGGGAAATCCCAAATGCAACTTTTTTAGTCTATACTCTATTATCTTGCTACCAACTCGTTCTTTTTTATCGCTACCAGTGTTCAGCGCTACTTTATATAAAGTGTGAGGCGACTAGAATAGAAGTCGTAGGGGTTGCTCGGATCGCCGTAGCCGGAGATGCGTATAACTGGAGGATAGCATTGGTTGTAAAAACCACCACGATAAACTCGAGTATAGCTGAGGCACGCCTCTAATGACCATTCATAATGACATCCATAAAGGTCATAAATATTATTTATTTTGTCTTCTCCTTTTTTTCCTGTTATTCTTTCTTTATTACTTTTTGTATCATCTTTTGTTCCTACTGTTTTTCCTTGTTTTGCCATCCAATTCATCATTGCATCATATTGACTTCCCCATATCATACTACTTGTTATACTTTCTGCTTCGTATGTTTTACATTTACTATATAATCCATACCAACTACTTGTATTTGAGTTACTTGCATCTGTTGTTGTTACATTTGTATTCGTACTTGCATTTTTACTTACTGCTTTATTTTCTGTTCCTTCTAATCCTAATTCATATCTTCCTACATAAAATCCTTTATATTTTATGACACTTTCTATCATACTATTATATTCACTTTGTAAGCTTTCTTTCGTAAATAAACCATTATTATATTGTGTATTATTATCATATTTACTTACTATATCTGGTTCTCTACAATCACTTGTTGTTGTCGTTGTTCCACTTCTCACTGTTGATGTTGATGGATTACTATCTGTAAATTCATATAATAATCCTCTATAATTATCTCCTATCTTTATTGCCATGGCTTTATTATTTGTTCCATTTGCTTCTGTATCTGTTACTGGTGTTTCTACTGGTATCCATACAAATTCACTATTATCTGGTCCAAGCACAACTAATCCTTCATCTATTGTTTTTTCTCCATCTTTATCTGATACTGTAAAATCTTTTGGTATTGTTGCTGTATCTCCATTTGTATCTGTATAATTATCTTTTTTTGTTTCTGTTGCTGTTTCTCCTGGTTTCAATCCATCTGTTTTTGGTGGTGTTTGGTCTTCTCCTCCATTTTTATCTGTTATGTTTCCATCACCATCTACTGTAAACTCATGTCCATCCATTGTAACAGTTACTGGAAAAGTATCTCCTGTTACAGTTCCTCCTTGATATCCTACTTCTGTTTTTAATTCTGCAACTGTTATTTGTCCATCATCTGCTCTTGCTCCCATAATTGCTAATTGTACTTTCTCTTTTGCACTTGCATTCTCTGTTCCTGTTTTTGCACTTTGTGCTTTTGTTAATATTCCATTTTCTCCTGTTAGCATTGCTATTGATATTCCTGCTAGTATTAAAAGTACAATAATCGTAATGACTAGTGCAATTAAAGTAATACCTTTGTTATTTGTTTTTTTCATTTAAAAAACTCTCCCTTCTTTCGTTTCTTTTCCTTCTTTTGCTAGTATTTTTTTATTTTAAAATAATATACCTTGTTTATTTGTGTTTTTTCTAACAGGATTATTTTATTTTCAAGGTTCTATTATTCCAAAATTTTTCGCAACATTATTGTCGTTTGTGATGTAATTTTATCTTACCAAAAACATAAAGTCAAGATATTGCCGTAATTTCTTTTTTATTCCCTAATAAATATGTTAGTTCTATAAAATTCCCTTCTTGTAATGCTTTATTTAAATTGTCTATCGAATGGTTTAACATATTTATCATTTTCTTTTTTATCCACATAAAAAATCCACCTTTTTCTTATGGTGGATTTTTTCTCTTTATTTTATTCTATTTCATTATTGGTATTTATTGTATTTGTTATATTTGTATTATTCACTTCATTCGTTGTATTTGTAGAATTCTCATATTCTGCTTTCTTTTTATCTTCTTCAGTTTTAGTTTTTTCTAAAGAAGTTATTAAATCTTGTAGTTTTTTAACATCTTTGCCCATCATTTCCCAGTCATTATTTTTATTTGATTCTGTTAAATTTTGGTTTGCCTTTATTATTGCTTCTATTAAGCCTTCCATATCGTCTGTGTTTTCGACTTCTACTGCTTCAGCATATTGAGAAACTAGGTTTTCTAATGCTTTTTCTATGTTATCACCTATTGCTACTTTATTTCCAGATGCTACTATTACTTTTTTTAGAATTGGTACATCTGATTCATTTAACATTGTTTGATATATTGGTTCAACATATAATAATGTATTGTCCATTGGAACTATTATCATTTGTTTTGTTAATTTAGTTCCAGTAACATTTAAGCTATTTAATTCACTACTAATTGCTTCATTTTCTTCTATTTGTTTGTCTAATTGTATAGCACCTACAATATTGCTATCTGCAGAGAATTTATACATTCTTAATGTGTTGTCTCCATTTTCTGTTGTTCCAACTAAATATGATATTATATTTTGTTTTGAATCTGGTGTATACATTTGAACTAATCCAAATTGTTCACCATTTTTAGTTTTTAACATTGTATAATATGGTTCCATATATGTTCCTTTAGCAGTTGTTTTTGTTGTGTTTGTGTTATATTTTGCTATATCCCATAAGTCGTCTCCTCTGTATATTACATCTGGTTTTACATTATGATATACTTTTAAAATTTCTGCTTGAACATTATATAAAAATGTTGGATAAACAAAATGTTCTGAAATATCTGTTGGAATTTCTTCGTCTAAATCTTTAAATAAATTTTTATAGATATTTCTATATGCCATTGCAATTGGGTCATTTCTGTCTGTAATATAGAATGACATTGAACCGTCATAGCTGTCTATTATTACTTTCACAGAGTTTCTTATATAATTTATATCTTCTTTTATATTATCATGTTCTATTGTTGCATATTCTGAATATGGATAGCTTGAAGATACTGTGTATGCATCTAATACCCATACAATTTTTCCATCGCTTGTTACCACTGTATATGGATCTTCATCATATATTAAATATGGTAATGCTTTTTTAGCTCTATCAATAATATTTCTATTTATTAATATTTTGCTGTCACTTGTCATTTCACTTGAAAATGCTAGGTTTATATCTCCTTTTGAAATTCCAAGCACAAGTCTATCTAAAAATCCTAATTTTAGTCCAGCTTGTCCATCATATGTTGATGTTTGGTCTTTTCCATTTTCGTCTGTGTAATCATATTCTTGTTTGTTTTTAGCATTTGTTGCTATTGTTTCTTTTGTTTGTAACCCAAAATAAATATTAGGTTGTTCAATATTTATTTTTTCATCTTTTCCTGATACATCTTTTTGAATATATTGCACATTTCCAGCTGCTGTACTTTGTGTTGCAGAAGCTATTACTTCTCCTCTACCATGTGTATATTCATATGTTTTATTGTTATATGTTCTTCCTGAACTTTTTATTTCTCTTGGTGCTAAATATACTAATTGATCAATTCCATCTATTTTATATTTTGCTAAATTTGCTTTTGTATAAGCAAAATATCCTGTTGATGTTTGGTTACTTTGTAAATCTTCTAACACTGCGTCTTGGCTTATAATTGGTATGTTATTTATAACATTATCATTTTTTTCTGCTTCTTCTTTAGTTATTGTTCCTGAATTTTCTAGGCTTGTTTCTTCAATATTTATATTATATGCAATTTTAGTATTTTTGATATTTTCAGAAATATATTTTTTCTCTTTATCTAATTCATTTGAATGTACATATGCTAAGTCAAATACTAACATTACAAGGAATAACACAACTAAATATCCTGGTATTACTGCTAAATTTTTTAATACTTTGCTTGTATTACTTGCCTTAAAAGCTTTTAATGCTCTATATGCAAATATTACAATTACAAAGGCAAATATTATATATCCAAATAATTGAACTGTTGCCTCTGTCATACCTGCACCATTTATTTCGATGTCATCACCTACTGTTAAGATTTTTCCATACATAACATTTTGTGTATTAATTACTGTTATTAGTGCAACTCCTACTACAACTAACATAATATTTCTCATTAATTTTTTCATAAAAATGCTTTCTTTAAGCATCTTTCCATCTACGCCATCAAAGAAACGGTTAAATACTATTACATAATATAATGCCATGTATAGTGAAAGCCCTACAAATAGTACTACAAAATAGAATAAAAGCATTTCAATTACAGGTTTTTGGAACATATAATAAGCAATATCTAATCCAAATATTGGGTCTTGATTTCCAAAACTTGTTCCATTAAATATTAACATTATTTTTTGCATAAATGCTGATGATACTACAAAACTTACAACTGCTGAAATTACTAAAGCTAATGATTTATTTAATAATTTTGGCATTGGCCTTTTTTCTTTTTCAAAAAATGGTTTTAATCCTTTTTTTATTCCTCTATTAGTAAAATATATTACAATATATAAAAATACAAAATTAATTGCCATTATTGAATATCTATAAATTAAGTTTGTTTTAAATATATCCACATATTGACTTCCTAATTCTAAATATTCTAAGTAGCTTCCTCTTAATTGTACATAACTAACTCCTGAAAATACTAATAAAAATAGAATTACTAGCATCATTCTTAATTTACTATTTTTTCGTTTTTGTTCTTTTTTGTTATTTACTTTTTCATTAGTTTTTTTATTTTCTTCTACTTGGACTGTTTCATTTGTGTTATTCTTTTTCTTTTCTTCTTTTTCCACCTTTTTACCTCCTACTTTCCTCTATATAATGGCTTTCACAAAATCTTCTGAGTTAAATACTTCCATATCATCAATTTGTTCACCTACTCCAATAAATTTAATTGGAATATTGTTTTCTGCTACAATGCCTATTGCTACTCCACCTTTTGCTGTTCCATCTAGTTTTGTTATAACTAAACCTGTTAAATCAGTTTCTTGTTTAAATGCTTTTACTTGAGAAATTGCATTTTGACCTGTAGCTCCATCTATTACTAATAACACTTCTTTATCAGCTTCTGGCATTTCTTTATTTATTACTTTTTGTATTTTGTTTAATTCGTCCATTAAATATTTTTTATTATGTAGTCTTCCTGCTGTATCAACAATTAATACATCTGCTTGTTTTTCTTTTGTTATTTTCATTGCATCATATACAACAGATGCTGGGTCAACTCCCTCTTCTCTTTTTACTATATCTGCTCCAGACCTATTTGCCCAGATTTCTAATTGTTCAACAGCTGCAGCCCTAAATGTATCAGCTGCTGCAACTACAACTTTTTTACCATCTTTTGCTAATCTATTAGCAATTTTTCCTATTGATGTAGTTTTTCCAACGCCATTTACTCCTACAACTAATATAACTGATGGTTTAGTGTTTAAGTGCAAACTAATATCATTTCCATCTAATATTTCTTGCATTTCTTCTCTTAACGCTTTTTTTACATCTTCTTCATCTTGTATTTTTTCTTTTTTAATTTTTGTTCTTAAATTGTTAATTATTTTTACAGATGTGTCTACACCTATATCTGACATTATTAGTATTTCTTCTAATTCTTCTAAAAAGTCTTCATCTACTTTTCTAAAACTTTTAAATACATTGTTTATTTTTTCATCAAATGAACTTTTTGTTTTGTTCATTCCATTTTTTAGTTTTTCAAAAAATCCCAATTCAAACTCTCCCTTTTTCGTTATTTTATATTAATTTATAATATTGTTGTCTTTTCTTTAATTACGGTGCTATTATAACATATTTTTTTAGTTCTGTATACAGTTTACTTATTATTAAATTTGCTATTATAGTATTTTTCTACATGCTATTACAGCATTTTTCTAAAGCTGTATTGATTTTTTGATAATTCTATATTATAATTTGCTTATATTATTTGCCGATATAGCTCAGTTGGTAGAGCAACGGATTCGTAACCCGGAGGTCAGCAGTTCGATTCTGCTTTTCGGCACCAAAATTAGAATAACACAGTATAACTAAGCCCCCAATTATTAAACTTTTTTAATAATTGGGGGCTTAGTTTCAATCTCTAATTATTTCTTATTTTTAGTACATTCCATCCATTCCAGCTGGCATACCACCTTCGTGTCCACCACATTTACATTTTTCTTCTGGTGCATCTGTTACTAAGCTTTCTGTTGTAAGTACCATTGATGCAATAGATGCTGCATTTTGTAATGCACTTCTTGTTACTTTTGTTGGATCTACTATTCCAGCTTTTTTCATATCTACATAGTTTTCAGTTGCTGCATCAAATCCAATTCCTTCTTTTTCTGATTTTACTTTTTCAACTATTACAGCTGGTTCTAATCCACTATTTCTAGCTATTTGTTTAGCTGGTTCTTCTAATGCTTTTAATACTATTTCTGCACCTAATCTTTCTCCACCTTCAAGTGAATCTACCATTTTCTTAACTGTTGGTATGATATTAAGTAATGCTGTTCCACCACCTGCTACTATACCTTCTTCTACTGCTGCTTTTGTTGCAGATAAAGCATCTTCTATTCTTAATTTTCTATCTTTCATTTCAACTTCTGTTGCTGCTCCAACTCCAATTACTGCAACTCCTCCAGCAAGCTTAGCTAAACGTTCTTGTAAAGCTTCTTTATCATAATCGCTTTTTGTTTCATTAATTTGAGCTTTTATTTGAGCTACTCTATCAGCTATTTGTTGTTTGTCTCCGCTTCCATCAACAATTATTGTATTTTCTTTTTGTACTTTAACTTGTTTTGCTCTACCTAATTGAGCTACTGTTGTATCTTTTAGTTCAAGTCCTAAATCTGATGTTATAACTTCTCCACCTGTTAATGTTGCAATATCTTGTAACATTGCTTTTCTCTTATCTCCAAATCCAGGAGCTTTTACAGCCACAACATTTAGAACGCCTCTTAATTTATTTAAGATTAATGTTGATAAAGCTTCACCTTCCATATCATCACAGATAATTAATAATTTTCCTGATTCTTGCATTAAGCTTTCTAATAGTGGTAATATTTCTTGGATATTGCTTATTTTTTTATCTGTTATTAATATATATGGATTATCTAAAACAGCTTCCATTTTTTCTGTATCTGTTGCCATATATGGTGATAAATATCCTTTATCAAATTGCATTCCTTCAACTACATTTAATTCTGTATTTGATGTTTTTGATTCTTCAATTGTTATAACACCATCTTTTGATACTTTTTCCATTGCATCTGCAATTAAGTTTCCAACTTCTTCATTATTAGCTGAAATGCTTGCAACTCTTGCAATATCTTCTTTTCCATTTACTGGTGAGCTAACTTCTTTTAGTCCTTCAACAGCTGATTTTACGGCTTTGTCAATTCCTCTTTTTATTGCCATTGGGTCTGCTCCTGCAGCTACATTTTTAACTCCTTCTTTAATCATACTTTGAGCTAAAACTGTTGCTGTTGTAGTTCCATCTCCTGCAACATCATTTGTTTTTGTAGAAACTTCTTTTACTAAACGAGCTCCCATATTTTCAAATTTATCTTCTAATTCAATTTCTTTTGCTATTGTTACACCATCATTTGTAATTAATGGAGCTCCAAAGCTTTTATCTAATACAACATTTCTTCCTTTTGGTCCTAATGTAACTTTAACTGTATCTGCTAATTTGTTTACACCTTCTAATAAAGATTTTCTGGCATCTTCACCATATTTAATCATTTTTGCCATTTTAAATCCTTCCTTTCAACTTTTTTTGTTTTGCCAATAATCTTGACATATTCTATAATTTTATATTTACTATTCAACTACTGCTAAAATTTCATCTTGTTTAACTATTATATATTCTGTTCCTTCATATTTTATTTTAGTTCCTGCATATTGGCTTATGATAACATCATCACCTTTTTTTATTTGCATTGTTTCTTGTTTACCTTCAACAATTTCTCCAGGTCCTACTTCTATTACTTCTGCGATTTGTGGTTTTTCTTGAGCTGCTTCTGCTAAGATAATTCCACTTTTAGTTTTTTCTTCGCCTTCTTTCATTTTTAATAAAACTCTACTACCTAATGGTTTAATCATTTTTATTACCTCCTTTTGATTTAGCACTCTTTGTGTTTGACTGCTAATAATTTATACCCTTTTTTATTAAATGTCAATAGTATTTTTCTAATTTTCACATAAAGTTCACATATCTATTTTATTATGCTTGTTTTCTTTTTATTCATTGGTTTTATATTTATATAAAAAAGGAGTCATCTAAAAAAGATGACTCCTTTTTGCATGGGAGTTTATTTGTTCTCTCACTTTTCGGCTAGTGCGAATAAATCTTCTATCTCTTCGTCAACATCAAAATGAGAACTGTAATTGGATATTTCAACTGAAACATCTCCTAGATGAACCATTATTCCGGCTAACTCGCTGATATTTTTAAATCCATAGAATTCAAAAATTTTGTTCAAGAATTGGTCCGGATTTTTAAATGCCTTGTTAAGACATTTCTGTGTAGTACTTAGCTGGCAATCATCACCGAGCTCTATATGCAAAACTCCTTCCTTGTCGATACTGCCAAAAAAGTTGATGCTCTTTGTAATCGTGATTTCAGTAGCCAAACGGCCATCTTGTTTTGTCGTGCTCATTTTTTTCCTTTCTAAAGCCTACGTTACCATAACTTATTTTAATTATACTTTTATTTTACATAAATGTCATTTTTTCAATTTACAAATAGTATACAGTATCCATTGAAAAAAGCAAAATATTATAGTATAATAAAAAAGTACATGGGGATGTAATGGTTTCGACATTACACCAGAAAGATAGATAGCAAGTAGTGGATTCTCGTTGGCCACTTAAAAAACGAGAAACTTAAATATAAACGCTGATAATAGAGAATTAGCATTAGCTGCCTAATTGCGGCTACGCTTTACTAGATATCCCCACATATTTAGATAAAGTGTCATATTAGTGGGAAACAAAGCTGTTAATTCTTTCGGAACAGTGGGTATTTAGAAAGATATATTTTTATAAAACTTGTTTGTTGGTGTTATAAAAATGAATCTAAAAAACAAACTAAACTTGTAGAATTCTATTTGGAAAGTGTTATGGACAGGAGTTCGACTCTCCTCATCTCCACCATACCAGACGTAAAATCAGCCATTTTACGTCTTTTCATATTTTTGTGCAAATTTATGTATTATATTTAAATGAGTTAATATATAAGAATTTATACTATATTAAAATTATTATAAATTCCAACAAAAGTACTTGTATAAATTATTTAAGTGTTATATACTTATTTTATAAATTTTTATGCGGGTATAGTTTAGTGGTAGAATGTTATGCTTCCGACCTAATGGCGTGGGT
>ULXO01017079.1_pt1 | contig 17995 bp, 9 predicted proteins | sample 1961391 | NCBI WGS metagenome assembly ULXO01 (sample SAMEA4835841, study PRJEB28245) | human gut metagenome | biome: gut microbiome; material: fecal sample | place: Denmark | collected 2008 | reverse complement strand
CGACGTGCTGACGGAAGTAAGTCCTATTCATTCTATTGTGGGACTTACAAAAGAAGTGGAAAAGATTATTGCACTCCGCACACGCTCCCGTTTCAAGTATTGAATGATATTGTGCTGGGAGATTTAAAGCAGATTATCCGCAATGTAGAGAATTTGCAGGAGCTTGTAAAATCACAATCTTTCACAGCAACAAAAATCAGAAAATCAACTGACATAGAACTGACAAAGTTAAAAACAGAACTTGAAAGAGTAAAGAAACTGAAAAAGTCAATTTATGAAGATTACAAAGACGAACTGATTTCTAAAGAAGAATTTCTTTCTTATCGAGAGGACTATCAACAAAAAGAAACGCTTTACTCCAAACAGATTGAAACGCTGGAAGAAAAGAAAAAAGAAAGTGTAACAGAAGATGTTTTTGAAACACCGTGGTTAAGGCGGTTGTTGGAACTGAAAGACATTGAAGAATTAGACAGAGATATTATTGTGGAAATGATAGACCAGATAACAGTTTATGAAAACCGCAAACTTAAAATCTCATACAACTTCGGAAATGAACTGGAACATTTATTTTCAAGCGTTTACTGTGAGGACTTGGAGAAAAAGGCTATCTAATCTCAATACATTTCTAACTCCCCATATATACTGGGGAATACATATCACAATTTGCGTAAACTACAACCAGCACATGGTGGAAGTGATCCCGGTAAGATTTCCACCTCCGGCGTCATGGAAAAGGATGTCAACCTGAGTATTGCAATGGCTCTTAAACAGCTGTTTGAAAACAGAGGCTTTACTGTTGTCATGACCAGAACCACCGACTGCGACCTCGCCCCGGATAATTCCAAGCATCCAAAGACAGATGATCTCACAAAGAGAACTGCCCTGATGTCTAAAAGCAATGTGGCAGTCAGCATCAGTATCCATCAAAACAGCTTTGAGGACAGTTCAAGCTGCGGTCCACAGGTATTCTATTATGAAGCCTCTGATGCAGGAAAAGAGCTCGCATCCTCTGTTCTTGGAGCTTTAAACACTTCTCTTTGTGTCGCAAAGCCACGAAGCATTAAGCCCAATAAAGAATACTTTATACTTAAAAAATCCACATCCCCGACCGTAATCGTAGAATGTGGATTCTTGAGTAATCCTGCTGAGACACTTCTTCTTACTGACAAAAACTATCAGGATGACCTGGCACATGCAATATATATCGGTGTTACAGACTATCTTGCGCAATCACCCTCTGGACATTTACAATAAACTGCTCTGCGATGTGATATAGTCTGGTTGTCTGGACACTTTCGCTGCCATCAAGCTGCTTTTTTGTCTCATTATCTGACTCAGTATTTGATTTCATATCTGACATCTTAGACTCTTTTACAGATATATCATGCTCCAGTGCCACATCTATGCGCACACGCTGTTCACCATCACTTATTCCTGCCTCAAACATAGTGATATTGTCTTCAAACAGCTTTTTAGTCTGCTCATCGTCTGTGACTATCATAGCAGATACTGAGTTTTCCTTTGCCTCAAAATATGCAGCTACCCTGCCGCATTTTTTATCCTCAAGGAATATGTCAACCATGCCCTTTTTATCCTCGCCTCTTACTATACTAAGCTTCATACCTGTGACCCCGTCTGCAGTCTCTATTGGTACAATATAGTTTTCCTGTCTCGACATATTTGAAGCTATCCTTAGCTGACTGCACAATAGCTTCATCTGTCTGATGTCTATTGAACCTGTGTGCCTATCCTCTATAATCATCGAATCCATAACATGCTCTGCTGTATCAGCCAGCGTTTCCTGCGCCTGCGCAAGCTCCTTTGGATTTTTGACCGACTCAGAAAACCGTCTGAGAGTCTCATCCAAAAGAGCCCTTGCCGTAGCACTGTCTCCACGCTCCCAGAGATTTCTTACTGCCTCTGACGGATTTTTCATTAGCCGTGACGCAGCCATGAGGTTTACCGCGGTTGTTTTTACATCATATTTCTCTAGAAAAGCATATACGTTCTCAGGCACCGAAACTGCCTGATTGAACTGTCTTAGCTGTTCTGTGGCATATTGCTCTGACAGTGCGTTATCCTCGTCTGCCTCATATACAGCCTGCCTTAACTGCTCCGGAGTCATATCAAGCCAGCTGTCATACTGCACAAACTCCATTTTCTCAGGTGAAAGTGTATCAAGCACATCCCTTAGGCAGTTTGTATGATATGCGCTTTCTATCTGTGAGTCAATTTTAATGCCCCTGCTTACACTGTCCACTCCGGCAAAGGTATCGTCCACCTTATAGTCCATGGCACTCTTTCCTCGTACCCGGACCGCTGTAAGCAGATTTTTCATTGTAATATCTGCTCCCTGATTAACAAGTGAGCCTATCACAGCACCATCTGACTGCTCCACCTGTGAAATAAGCCTGTATATGCCTATATATGAGTCTCTTTCCTCCTCTGAGATTTCATTTTTCTTTTCAAGCTTCCAGAGAAACTCGCTGAATTTCTCATCCTTTTCGTCAGGATTTTCTGATTTTATCCGTCTGGCAGTTTCACTTATGTCACTCATGCTCATATCAAGCGGTGATATGCCTCTTTTTATCATCTCAATCGTCACCGCCGGTGTCATATCGCTGAATGCTCTCTGCACCTGCTCATCTACAGACTTTATCTGCTTTATATTCTCCTCTGTGATGTCGGTACTGTTGTACGCAAGTATCCGCACAGCCCTGCGATTGCTTTCAGATGTATCTATCTGAAGCTCTTTAAGTATATCATCCACATTCTGAAATGCTTTTGATATACTGTCTCCCATATCTGCCCTCGGTGATGTCATAAGAGTCTCATATCCTGAGGCTGCTGCTTCTAATGACTGCTTCATTGCTTTGCCTGCTGTATACAGCTCATACACAGTGTCATCAGCGGATTCCAGGGTCAGTACATACGCCGGCTGCTGCTTCATCTGATTGAAAATATCACAGACATTATTGTACATACGTACTCTATCATCAGATGCCTCTACACTGCTATCACCAAACAGCGCTCCGTAGTATTTATTTTCCTGCTGCTTAAGCAGCTCCACTACACGTTCAATAGGCTCTGTGTCTATTGAAACTCCTTTTTTTATGAGTGAAAGGTTGGCTTCTGCTGTCATGGAAAGTCTCGCTTCCTCAAGCTTTCTTTGAGCTGTCACAAGCCTTGCCTCCCGGCTGTCTGTAATCTGATTATCCGCAGCTTTATTCGCTGAGGCTTGCGATGCTGCACTATCCTTGCCCCTTGCAGCTATAAGCTTTGACAGATTCTCTATCGTGACAGGTATGATATCTGACTCTAATGTGACAATGTCATCTGCGGTCGCCTCACCTAATACATCACAGGCTTTCTTTGCCATGTCAAATGTCAGACCATCTTGTGACATAGTGGCATCTGTAGCCTTTTTTCCCATTGCCAGTGCTTCTGTCACTGCCCTTGCATAAAAATCACTGCTCAAATTTTCTTCTGCTGCGTTGATGCAGTCTACCTGATTCGCAAGCAACACATTGTCAGGTGTAACGGCTATATCTTCATCTATCAGCCATCTGCACTGATTCAGATTCTCATCACTACTGTCTATATGAGCTTCCTCTAATATCTGCTTTAGCTGTGGCTTAAGCTCCTCAAAAAGCTCCTCTGATATCTCCGTCATTTTGGTTTTCTGCCTGTAATCTTGTACCTGACTGCTGCTGTATGTAGCCTTGTATACATTGGAAACCGTCGGATTCATGTTATTTCTGACCAGATATGCCTTTGTCTCATTGGATATATTTGTAAGGCTCTTTGCCCGGTCTATGGCATCTGTACCTGCCTTTATATTGTCATCTGTAGCAGGAATATCATATGCTTTCATCTGATTGACAAGCATGGCCGCTTCAGTCTGGCTTCCCGTGATGTCTGTAAGCTGCTGCCTGCTCAGATCATCTCCATATATGGATATATCTACGCCTGCCTTTGCCAGCACTGCTTTAATCTTATCGGTCTCAGTGACAATGACATCGTAGCCGTCATCCTTTGCAGCTTTGTAATCATCACTCGTGGTGGTGCTTGCAGTGACAATCATATCATTTCGCCTGTTTTCTGAGGTCTGATTCATGTCATTTAGCAGATTTTCTGCCATATCTGTGCCATCGTTGTTCCCGGCTTCGTTTTTAGCCTGTGGTCTTGCATATATCGTATCCGACATATCAACAGAATTTGACGAACCGACAACAGCCGCCTTTTTTGACATATTGTCACTGCTGTCTGTCTTTATGTAGTCTGACACACGCATACCCGCTGTCATGTCATTTATGGTTTTTGCGTCCGTATTTTTCGTATCTGTGCTTTTATTAATCAAATTCTCTATCTGCATATTTCCTGCTCCGTGCCCTGCATATATACCATCTCTGCAGTCTTTATTTATGGATATTCATACTTCGTATTTTTTATCCAACTGTAGTTATCTTTTTACTATATATCGACATATAATACGCAAAAATAAAGACCGCGCCTTAAATTGGCGCGGTCCTTTCCCCTGCTATTTACCGGTATATTAGTATTTAAATACAGCAACTCCGTAAGGCGCAAGTGGATAAGCAAATGAAAATGGTCTGCCGTCACACTCTGATTTGACTGCCTTATAGTCCAGCTTCTTATATGACTGTTTTGCTGCCTTGCCTCTGCCCTTTGCAGCCTTCTTTACAGGCTCTTGTACCGTTTTGCCTGTAAACTTAGGATCCTCACTATCTAAAACAAGCTGATATGTCTTGTGCTTTGGCACTCCGACTCTGTAATCAGGTCTCTCTACCGGTGTGAAATTGATGACAAAGAGCATATTATTCTTGCCATCCTTGCTCTTTCTGATAAAGCTGAAGATGCTTCTGTCTGCATCGTTTGCATTTATCCATTCAAAGCCTTCCCAGCTTGAATCCAGCTCATACAGACAGCGGTTTTTCCTATAGAGGTGAAGCAGCTCCTTTACCCAGTTCTGGATCTTTTTATGCTCCGGATTCTCAAGCAGATACCAGTCGAGTTCTCTTTCCTCACTCCACTCCTGCTTCTGTGCAAACTCCTGTCCCATGAAAAGAAGCTTCTTTCCACAGTGTCCCATCATAAATGCATATCCTGCCATGAGGTTCTTGAATTTATCCCCTTCTAAGCCCGGCATTTTGTTGAGCATAGAACACTTCAGATGTACCACCTCATCATGTGACAGTACCAGAATATATTTCTCACTCTCATTATAGCTCATTGCAAATGTCATCTTGTTGTGGTTATTTTTACGGAAATATGGATCCAGCTTCATATAATCAAGGAAGTCATGCATCCATCCCATGTTCCACTTGTAGCTGAAGTTCAGTCCGTCTTCCTCTACCTTGCCTGTTACCTTTGGCCATGCGGTAGACTCTTCGGCTATCATTACAGTTCCGTGATTTCTTCCAAGTATGAGTGTATTGATATGCTTGAAAAACTCTACTGCCTCGAGGTTCTTATTGCCTCCAAACTTGTTTGGCACCCACTGTCCGTCGCTCTTTCCATAGTCAAGATAAAGCATTGACGCAACTGCATCCACACGGAGTCCGTCTACGTGGTAATTTTCTATCCACATCAATGCACTTCCGATAAGGAAGTTCTTTACTTCATTCTTACCGTAGTCAAATATCTTTGTGCCCCAGTCGGGATGCTCTCCCTTTCTTGGGTCTGCATACTCATATGTGGCTGTTCCGTCGAAATTGGCAAGTCCATGCGCATCCTTTGGGAAATGTGCAGGTACCCAGTCGAGGATTACTCCGATATTATTTTTATGGCACTGATCAACAAAGTATGCAAAATCCTCAGGCTTTCCATACCTCGATGTAGGTGCATAGTAGCCTGTCACCTGATATCCCCATGAGCCATCAAACGGATACTCTGAAATACCCATAAGCTCAATATGTGTATATCCCATAGTTTTCACATAGGATACGAGTGATTTTGCAAGCTCCCTGTATGTATAAAAGCCCTCATCATCCCTGCCCGGATGTCTCATCCATGAGCCCGGATGGCACTCATATATAGCCATAGGTGAAGAATATACATCAGCATCTGACTTTGCTGCTCTCTTATCCATCCACTCTTTGTCAGTCCATGTGAAGTGCTCGATATCTGTGATGATTGACGCTGTTCCTGGACGAAGCTCTGCGTAGTTTGCGTATGGATCCGCCTTGTACAGCTTATCACCCTGTTCAGTGACTATAATAAACTTATACATCTGACCCTTTTGCGCTCCCGGTACAAAAAGCTCATACACTCCCATGGTTTCCGGCTCTACACGCTTCATCTCATGACTGGTCTCATTCCAGTCGTTAAACTCACCAAACACGTATACTTCCCTCGCATGTGGCGCCCAGACGTCAAAGCACACTCCTTTTTTTCCTTTGCGCTCAGCTAAGTGAGCACCCATCTTCTTGTAGATGTCATAGTGTGTTGCCTGACCAAACAGGTAACAATCCATTGCTGTAAAATTACACATATATATACCCCCATAAGTATTTATTTTTCCCTGAAATGATCCTCTTTGAGTACAATTCGGTCATCATCTGTATATCGCTTGGCTGTCAGAATACTTATAGCCTTCTTCAGTCCGCTGTGAGCCTCCCTGTCTATGGCCTCGTCAATTATATCCTTGACCTCTGTCAGAGTGGTAGCCTGGTCTATCCTCTCAATATTGCTGATTCTGTTATGCAATGCCAGAATAGCCATCTCATCTATCTTGTACCCAAGCTCTGCCGAGTACGATTTGGCAAACAATACGAGTTCATCATTTGTAAAAATAGGAACCGATATCTTTTCCGTGAACTTGGATGCAAAGCCCTCATCCATTGAGAGAGCCTTCTTTATACCCTTTGATGTATCCTCAAGTATATAGAGTGTTCCTGTAATATCATGCTCCATCAAAAATGATAGCTTGGCAGCTATGCTGCGGTCGATATCTCCGGCTCTTTCTATGATGAGACAGCCTCCTGTTATCTTTCTGACTACCTGCTGCACATCCTTTTTATTGAGTACGGCAGCATCAATCTTTCCCATCTTTCCTGTAAGCTGTTCACCATCTTTTTGTAATACCTTTATAAAGCTTGTAGCAAGCATTGTCTTTCCGCAACCCTGCTCTCCCTGTATAATGAGGTTGCCTGTGGATGCGTTTTCTTTCCTGTTGAAATGATCAAGTACTGCATTATATGCCTTGCAAATCTGATCCTCCATACCCTTTACCGGTATGAAATATGAAAATATAGCTTTCTGTTCGCTTGTAAGCTCTTTTATATGTTTTGTTTCTTTCAATTTCGAGTCATCTTCTTCGCTGTCTAAATCCTCCGGCAATGAAATATCCGGCATTTTTCTTGTCTTAGCCATATCCAGCTTCTTCTCCAGTCCCGGATTCTTTGCTGTCATCTTGGCTATTTCCTGCTCGATAAATGATGTCACATGATCAAAATCTCTCTTCTCAGAAACGTTTTCTTTCTCCTGTGAAGTCTCATCATCTGATGTATCATCATCGACATTTAACATATCATCTGTTATTTCAGGCATCATGGTAGTCGGCTGCGTGAATATCTCGTCTTTCTCAGACTCCTCTGCCACAATTATATCCTCCGGCTCTCCAACCGGTTCCTTTGCTTCATCTGCAGCCTCTTCCGGTGCTTCCTGCGACTCCTGCACTTCGTCTATAGCCTCTTCCGGTGCTTCCTGCGACTCCTGTACTTCATCCACAGTCTCCTCTGCATAAAGCTCCTGCATATCCGGTTTCTGCTCTTCTTCAGGCTCCTTCACGGCAGCTTTCTGCTCTATAATATCAACCGGGACCTTCAAATACTCCTCCTCAAGAAGTTCCTTCGGAGTGACACCTGCATCCAGCTTTGGAATGACATCATTTAGTCTCTCCATGATGTCTCCTGCCTCCTGAAGTGCTCTTGCCTTAGCTGACTCAAGTTTCTGCTGCTCAGCCTCTTTAAGTGCAATTTCAGCCGCATGTCTGGTCTTTTCCCATTCTTCAAGCACATCCTGTATAGACATCTGTCCTGTAATCTGATGCTCAAGCTGAGTCTTTTCACTCATGACCATAGACATCTGTCCGTCAGCGTCTTCACCCAAAAGCTCCTTGAAATTCAACTTAAGTGAACCATCTATCTCTTCATCTGTAGCGATATGCTCTGTCTCTTCCGGCTGCTGTACATACTCTTCCTGCTCCTTTTCGAGCTTGAGATAAGGAATATCCTCAACTATCTTTTTGATGGTATCCATCGTATCAGCAACTTCATTCTTGCCCTTGGCCTCCATGATCTGCTGCATACCCTTGGCAATCTCCTGCTGTAAATTTACAGTATTGAACTTCTCCTGATTTACAGTAATCTGCGGAATAGTTACGTCATCATGCACTATCTCTCCGCCCTTTACCATCTCCATGGCACCTATCTCAGTGACCTCAGCCTCATCATTTATCTTAGCCGGCTTTTCCTTCTCTGCCTTGAATCGTCTGTACTTTTCCTCCTGAGCCTTGGTAAGTGGCTGATAAAGCATCTTAAGCTCCAGCGCACGCTCCACATATGGTCCGTCTCCGAACCACAGAATGAGCTCATCGCAGGCATCTATACACTTATCGGCTTTTCCGGCCTTGTGGTATAGATATGCAAGCTCGTATGCCCACTCCTCAGTGTATTCTTCATCCTTGTACTCTTCAAGAATAGTGATAAGCTCATCAAATGAAGCTCCCTGCCCTTTTTTGATGGCATATCTTAATACATACTTCATATCATCATGAGGCGCTATCTCAACAAACTCATCATAATACTCTGTAGCAGCATCATAATCCCCCATCTTGATGGCGACCTCAGCCAGTCTGTATATAATCATCCTGCCGATTGGTGAACGGTCATAGGCCATTAAAAGTATGTCCCTTGCATCCTGGTATCTTTCGGCCTTCTCGTAGATTTCGCCGATTTTAACGAGTGTATTTACATTTTTAATTTTGTTCCAATTTATGCTATCCGCAATCTCTGCTGCGCTCATATAGCCCTCCTCGGCGCTTAGGGCTTTTATCTGATCCAGCTTGAGATTGTATTCGTATTTATCCACTTATTTCACCTACTCGTATTTAAGCTTATTATTTTTGGTATCTACGCCTGTTGTCTTTGTATAATCCCTTGTGTCCTCAGGAAGCTTCTTTTTCCTGAGAGCATAATTAACAACTCTTTTCACAATATAGTATATCACAGCAAAGGTTGGAACACCAAGTAACATTCCAAGAAAACCAAACATTCCTCCGCCGATTAGTATGGCAAACATAACCCAGAAGGTCGAAAGACCGGTAGATGAGCCAAGTATCTTAGGCCCTATTATATTGCCATCCACCTGCTGCAGCACGACAATAAATATCAGAAGATAAAGCGCATGCCACGGACTCTGAATTACTACTATGAGTAACGATGGAATTGCACCGATAAACGGTCCGAATACCGGAATCACATTTGTGACGCCGATAATCACTGCAACGAGCACCGATGATGGAATCCTTAAAATCAGACATCCGAAATATGCAATCACACCTATAATCAGTGAATCTATAATCTTACCGCTTATGAAGCCTCCAAAAATCTCATTTGTCTTTCTGATCGTCTCAATGATGATATTGCCTGTCTTTGGCTTGCAGACAGCATATATTATCTTTTTGCTCTGTCCTGCGAGAGTCTCCTGAATACTCATCACATAGACCATCACGATTATTCCGATAATAAAATTAAATAAGCCTCTGACTACCGAAATCACACCGGTTGTAATCTGTGCAACATACTTCTGTGCCTCAGGAATCAGCTTTTCTGTGGCATAATCCTCAATGTAGTCGGTTGCATTCTGTAAACCTGTGCTCGCGAGCTCAGCAATTTTGCTGTCCCCGAAATTGCCGTTCTTTATCATGTTGATGAATGCCGCAACATCATTTGGCAGTGTCTTCATAAGTCCTGATATACTTGCTATGACAGAAGGCACAATAGCCGCAATGAGGAGCGAAATAATCGCTACCAGAATAATAACCGAGCCTGTGATTGCAAGAGCTCTTGAAACCTTTCGCAGCTTGCTTTCGCTTTTCATCTTTTTGGAAAGAAGCTTTTTAAAGCATCTTTCCAGCCACAGCATGACAGGATTCATCAGGTATGCAAGCACAAGTCCCATTATAATAGGCATTGCTGCCGCAAGCAGCTTGCTCCATATGCCTGCAAAGCCCTCAAATCTGTACAGTGCAAAGAAAAACAGTATACTGACTGCAAACGTGACAAATACCATGACACCTATTCTGATCAGATGTGGCCATTCCTCACGCCCCGGGTGCGAATTCTGCTTCGCACCCTTATCTGCATTTATCTCAATGTTTGATTTTTTACCAGCTTTTCCGGTTTCTTCCATCGGATTAAACTCTCCTTATTTACGATTATAGTTGATGAGACATCCCTTTAATATTATCTCTCTTTCATCATCTGTGAGCTCACCCATCTTCAGTGTAAATGGCTTTAATTCACCATCCTTGACAACATATGCCTCAAACTCCGTCTTTGCATCCTCGATTTCCTTCTTGATTCCCGGAAGGAAGATATAGTCGAGGTTGTGGAACGGAAGCTCTCCCTCATCGATGATGAATGGAAGCATTCCCCAGTTGATAAGGTTTGAACGGTATCTCTTTGTGGCATACTCGTTTGCGATATTTGCCCAGCCTCCGAGTACCTTCTGGCAGCTGGCAGCCTGCTCTCTTGCTGAGCCGTCACCCGGCTTAACAGCAAAAATTGTGCTTCCGAAGCCCATATTCTCATGGCTTGCCTCAGGGAATTTTTTCTTTACTACTCCCATGATTTCAGCAACCTCAGGAACAGCCTTTCCTGCGCACTCACCACTCTCTATAGCCTTCTGGGCCTTCTGGATTTCCTTTGCTCTGCCTACATACTCAGGATCCTTTCTTGAAAGTGCGAACTCTGCAAGTCCAAGAGGGTTTGAACGATATGAAGATGTCTCTCCTGAAGGAATGAGCTCATCTGTTGTAGTAACAGGATCATGAATCTCTGAAACCACCTTAAGGAGCATATTCTCCGGAAGCGCACTCATTGCCGGCCAGTCCTTAATGTTTGGTCCGAACTGGATTTCAACTGAAGGATCTGCCACTCCATGGCTGTCAAATACACGGTTCTCATATATAGTCTTGTCAAAGAAATATTTTGGCTTTGTAAAGTTGACATCAATATCCGCTGCTGATGTAAGGAAGCCCTTGTTTGCTGCTGTTGCAGCGATTGAACGTGCATCCATGAGTGCCACTGAGCTGATCTGTCCGTTCTGTACCTTAGAACCCTCTCTGTTAGGGAAGTTTCTTGTTGAATGACGGATAGAGAATGCGTTGTTGGCAGGTGTATCTCCTGCACCAAAGCAAGGTCCGCAGAAAGCAGTCTTTACGATTGCACCTGTCTCAAGAAGCTTTGCTACAGCTCCGTTTTTCACAAGCTCCATGTATATTGGAGTAGATGCCGGGTAAACACTCAGTGTAAACTCGTCTGCTCCGATTGAATGTCCGTTTAATATGTCAGCCGCATCGCAGATATTCTCAAATCCACCGCCTGCACAGCCTGCGATGATTCCCTGGTCTACATACAGTTTTCCGTCTCTTACCTTACTCTTTAAATCAAGCTTCACCTTGCCGTCAAAGCTTACCTCAGCTCTCTTCTCACAGTCATCGAGAATATCCATGAGGTTTGCATTGAGCTCATCGATAGTATAGGTATTGCTTGGGTGGAATGGCATAGCTATCATTGGGCGGATCTGGCTTAAATCAATCTCAATAAATCTGTCGTAGTAAGCCACCTCACCCGGATTAAGCTCCTTGTGGTCCTCAGCCCTACCGTGAATCTCAAAGAATTCCTTAACCTGGTCATCTGTTCTCCAGATAGAAGAAAGACATGTAGTCTCTGTTGTCATAACATCGACACCTATACGGAAGTCAACGCTCAGATTAGACACACCCGGTCCTACAAACTCCATAACTTTGTTCTTTACAAATCCGTTTCCGAATACCTCTCCGATAATTGCAAGTGCGACATCCTGTGGTCCAACGCCCTTGATTGGCTCTCCTGTCAGGTAAATGCCTACTACCTCAGGCATATCAATATCATATGTCTGTTCAAGAAGCTGCTTAACAAGCTCAGGTCCACCCTCGCCGACTGCCATAGTACCAAGTGCACCATAGCGCGTATGTGAATCAGAACCAAGTATCATTTTTCCGCCGCCGGCAAGCATCTCTCGTGCAAACTGATGGATAACTGCCTGATGAGGTGGTACATAGATTCCACCGTACTTCTTTGCACATGTGAGACCAAACATGTGGTCATCCTCATTGATTGTTCCACCAACTGCACAAAGGCTGTTGTGACAGTTTGTAAGTACATACGGGATAGGGAATTTCTCAAGTCCTGACGCTCGTGCTGTCTGGATGATACCTACAAATGTGATATCATGCGATGTAAGCTTATCAAACTTAATCTGAAGCTTGTCCATATTGCCGGATGTATTGTGCTCCTTTAAAATACCGTAAGCAATTGTCTCCTGCTTAGCTGTCTGTTTATCGATGTCCATGCCGGTCTTGCTTTTGACAGCTGCCTGAGCCTCCGGTCCATCAATTATTACTTCCTTACCGTTTAAAAGGTAAGCACCATTTTCATATAATTTCACTTATTCTACCTCCGTATGTGTATTTCAAAATTCTTTTATTTACTATTATATAATATTATAGGTAATTGTGGCAATAAATAAATCACCATCTACCTTAATTTCGAATTTTCCTCCCATCAAATGGGTCAGATTCTTTGCAATCGAAAGTCCAAGTCCACTTCCTTCAGTGGTTCTCGACCTCTCTCCCCTCACAAAACGCTCTGTCAGGTCCACATTTCCGTTGCTTACTATGTCAAGCTCGTTCTTAGACACATTCTTTATTGTAAAAACTGCCTTTTTATCTGCCTTTTCAAGCTCTACATATACTCTGGTATTTTCCAGTGCATATTTTGCGGCATTAGTATACAGATTTTCAATAGAGCGGTAAAGCTGACGCCCATCCGCATAGATAAATATCTGTTCTGATGGAATTTTTGTAACTATTGTCAGATTTCTCGACTCAAATCGCTCATTGAATTCACCTCCGGTCTGGTATAAAAGCTCAACCAGATCAAGCTTTTGCATATTGAGCTTCACATTTCCCGAGGTAATCTTTGATGTCTCTACCAGATCCTCTGTAAGCTGCTTTAAGCGCTGTGACTTTTCCTCCAGCACATGTATATAGTATTTGGCATTTTCATTTTCCAGATTTTCCCTCTTAAGCAGGTCAACATAGTTGACTATTGAAGTCAGAGGTGTCTTTATATCATGTGATACGTTTGTTATTAGGTCTGCCTTTAATTTTTCATTCTTAAGGCTCTCATTCACCGAGCTCATAAGACCCTGGCGTATATGGTTGACAGCCTCCGCCACCTTTTTCTGCTGCCCATGAAACTCATTGACATTGAGTGTAGTGTCAAGCGCTCCTTCCGAGATAGCTTCAAGAGCCTCCTGTATTCGCATTATCTCTTTGGTTTTTTGTGTGTGGATATCCTTTTTCTCAATAACTCTTTTCAAAAGCTCATAGCCCTTGTACATCAGGCTGTGTGTGCAAAGTATATTGCCTTTTATCTTCCTTACAATGCTCTGGTATAAAATAATAAAAGCCAGATCAAACAAAAAAGTAAATGTGCCGGCCGTCATAATGAGTGATGCATAGTCAAAGTGCTGGTTTTTTACGCCTGAAATCACTTTTCCCATAAATACCATGAGCAATGTAAATATCACTAGCATCACATCAGAGTATACCTTGTCAATCGGTAAATAGTATATTGTGTAATCATCCTCTGATTTTCTGCCGGCCACGTTTGCCATATACGCCAGGCTCACAAAGCTGCCTACCAGGCCCGCAAGCGATATTAGTGTATATATATCAATATTTCCATGCGCATCGTGCCTGAATGCATAGCCTGTGGCAAACACTCCTGTCACCATAAGTATCATGCATAGCTGATGCAAAACTATGACCGCTGCTTTTTTTCCTATTGTATACTGCTTCATTTGTTGTCCTCTATCTTATAGCCTACTCCCCAGACCACTTTCAGATATCGCGGCTCTTTAGGATTTATCTCTATTTTTTCCCTGATATGTCTGATGTGCACGGCAACTGTATTATCGGCGCCTATCGCCTCCTCGTTCCATATACTCTCATATATTTCGTTTATTGAGTAGACCTTTCCCTTGTTTTTAAGGAGTAAAAGCAGGATATTGTACTCAATCGGTGTGAGCTTTACCTCCTCGCCATCCACAGTCACCTTTTTTAAATCATCATTTACCAAAAGGCCTCCGGCTTCATAAACCTTGTCTCCGGCTGCATCATTGCTTGACAGAGTGGTATATCTGCGAAGCTGTGACTTTACTCTTGCCACAAGCTCAAGCGGATTAAAAGGCTTTGTAACATAATCATCAGCCCCCACATTGAGGCCTAAAATCTTGTCAGCATCCTCTGTCTTTGCCGAGAGAATGATTATCGGCACCCTGCTTTCCTTTCGTATCTGCAGAGTAGCTCTTATTCCGTCGAGCTTTGGCATCATGACATCTATTATCATGAGGTCTATTTTTTTATTCTTCATAATTTCAACCGCCTGTATGCCATCGTAAGCCTTCTCCACGTTATAGCCCTCCTGCATCAGGTAAATCTCAATTGCCTCAACTATTTCCTTGTCGTCATCACAAACTAATATTGTCATATTATCCTCCTTCTATGAATTTTGATTAGAAACCTTCTCCTGCCGTTAGTCAGCTATATTTTATCAGATTATCCACTTTGTTTTTCTTAAAATCTGCTTAATATTACCCACTTTTAAATATAAGCCAAAAAGCAGCCGTTCTGTTTTGAACTGCTGCTTTATATTACATATGCGTGTTTCATTTCCCTTTATTTCCGGTGATGCTCTGCCACATTCTGTGGATGCCGGCTGTGAGTTCCTTCCCTTCCATTGTGTTGATAACAGGTGGATTGCCGGCTTTTCTGCTTATTGCCTTATAATCCTCATCAACAGACGATTTTGAGCCGGCATCCTTGGCTTCATCCTTATCATTGCCATGATTTGATCCGGCATCAGGTGTATCGTCTGCAAGCTTCACTTCACCCACTACACCATCTCCCAGGTCCTCGCCCTCCGCAAGTCCCAGTTTTCTGATATAATCCATATTTACCTTGATTTCAGTCTGTCTGTTTGCATAGATAGACTTCTCTTCCTTGTCAATAGTACGCTCCTCTACTGGCTTACCTGCATTTTTCTGACGTTCTATCTCCTTATTTCTGTCATCGATAATCTTAAGATACTTCTCCGTATCGGACAAATCCTGAAGCTGTCCCTTGAGCTCATACTGGTTGGTTTTAACTATCTTCTCCTGTTCTGCAATCTTATCCTTCATATTCTTGCACAGCTTTTCAAGTGACTCGTTGGTATCATTGATGATATCACGCACTCTTGAAAGCGCCTCATCCGTATAGATAACCGATGCTGCATACACATCCTCAGCCTTTCTGCTTGCATCCCAGACTATCTGATCACCCTTCTTTCTGAACTCTCTCTCTGCGTGATTGCGACTCTGCTCAGTAAGCTCATACTCATCCTGCATTGCATATATACACTTATTCAGCTCAGCAAGTAAATCTATCATTTGCTGCTTGTTTATGATCACCCTGCTCGGCTCCGGCTTATACGGCTCCGCCTTTGAGAGCATGATATGAATTTCTCTTAGTACCTTTTCTGTTTTATCGTTCGCATTCATTTTCTATTTCCTCGGATTTAAATTAACATTATAACTATTCAGGGTGTTTCTGAATACTCACCACTTACCCATATTTTATATGAAAATCCGCTTCTCGTAAATAGCCAAATGAATAATAGTAGTTACTATAATTAAATCAATCCCGCTGCCGCATTTCTCAGCTCGTCTGCCGCATGCTTTATCTCTGCGGCCTGCTCTTCGCTCACATTTCCGGGCTTTGTCCTCGAAATAAGCTTCTTAACATACGAAAGTGACGATTTCACACTCTTTTTCTGTGCACTGTCCATAGCCTTTCTTTTTTCCTTGTCAGCCATGACATTTTCCACCTGTCGCACAAGCGTATCAGCCTCACTTCTTGCATCAATATAAGCCTTTCTCTGTCCGTCTGTTGCCTCATACTCCTGTGCCTCGCGGATTGCCTGCTCAATCTCAGAATCAGACAAATTTGAGCTTGCGGTAATCGTAATCTCCTGATGCTTTCCTGTGCCCAGGTCCTTTGCAGAAACCTGCACAATGCCGTTTGCATCTATATCAAACGTCACCTCTATCTGCGGCACACCTGCCGGAGCCGGCTTGATGCCCTTTAGCCTGAAGTTTCCAATCAGCTTATTGTCCCTTGCAAACTGCCTCTCACCTTGCAGTACCTTTATATCCACAGAGGTCTGGAAGCTTCCTGCAGTTGTAAAAATCTGGCTGTATCTCGTAGGAATAGTCGTATTTCTGTCAATAATTTTGGTTGAGACACCACCAACTGTCTCAATTCCGAGTGAAAGCGGTGTGACATCCATCAGTATAATCTCTGCCGCACTGCTGCCTGCGACAATTGCTCCACCGAGCTTGCCACCCTGTACTGCTGCACCGAGTGCCACGCACTCGTCAGGATTCAGGTTGTGTGAAGGCTCTTTTCCTGTAATTCTTCTGACCTCCTCAACAACAGCCGGCACACGTGTAGAGCCTCCTACCAACAGCACCATTCCAAGCTCCGCTGCACAAATCCCCGCATCTGAAAGTGCCTGATTTACCGGAATGGCCGTTCTCTCCACCAGATCCTTTGTTATCTCATTAAACTCAGCCCTTGTGAGGTTCATCTCCATGTGGACCGGCTGTCCCTTTACAGTGGTGATAAACGGCAGGTTGATAGTGGTTGAGGATGAGGATGAAAGCACCTTTTTTGCCTTCTCAGCCTCCTCCCTGACACGCTGCATAGCAGTATTATCCTTTCTCAGATCCACATTCTGCTGTCTGTAAAACTCTGTGACAAGATAATTCGTGATTCTCTCATCAAAATCATCTCCACCCAGATGATTATCACCGGCTGTGGCAAGCACCTCTATCAGATTGTCCCCTATTTCGATAACAGACACATCGAAGGTTCCTCCTCCGAGGTCGTAGACAAGAATTTTCTGCTGCTGTCCGTGGTCCAGTCCGTATGCGAGTGCCGCAGAGGTTGGCTCATTTATGATTCGAAGCACATTAAGCCCAGCAATCCTTCCTGCATCCTTAGTTGCCTGCCTCTGCGCATCCGAAAAATATGCAGGAACTGTGATTACAGCGTCTGTCACTGCCTCACCAATATAGTCCTCTGCATCCTTTTTCAGCTTTCTGAGAATCATAGAAGAAATCTCAGGAGCTGAATACAGCTTTCCGTCCACCTTTGCCCTGAAATCGCTTCCCATCTGTCTCTTTATTGAGAAAAATGTCCTGTCCACATTGACTGCTGCCTGCCTCTTTGCAGCCTCGCCCACCAGTCGCTCTCCATTCTTTGTAAAAGCCACTACAGATGGAGTTGTTCTCTGACCCTCGCTGTTAGTTATGACTACCGGCTGATTGTTCTCCAATACTGCCACACAGCTGTTTGTTGTTCCTAAATCTATACCTATAACCTTGCCCATTTTATGCCTCACTGTTTACTAATGTTTATTTTCTGAATAGTTACATCTTAATAATACTTTATGCTTCGAAAATTCACTCGTCAAGGCATGAGGCTGTTATTTCAGAGAATGTTTATACTTTTAATTTTTAATACACAACATAACAACAAAGGCACCGCCGAAGCACAATGTCATTAAGTTAAGAATTTTGACATAATTATAAAACA